>JAEEGL010042182.1_pt1 | contig 66403 bp, 58 predicted proteins | sample 9134231 | NCBI WGS metagenome assembly JAEEGL01 (sample SAMN16246548, study PRJNA631951) | gut metagenome | biome: gut microbiome; feature: rumen; material: fiber-attached | host: Bos | place: Iran: Karaj | collected 2018-10
ACAGATTTAAGATGGTTTATTAAAAGAGGTATTAATATTAATGAATTAAACTTATCTGGCACAATTTTTATTAAATTAAATCCGCAAACTAGAGCTTTTTTTGAACGTTTTACTCATATCAAAGTTGACGGGCATATATGAGAAGTTCAAGTTACAGATAGCATTTCAGTTCCCGGAATTCTAGAAATTGAAGTGCAAGAATATTATGACAATCCAATTGCAGAATTACCTGAAATTAAGCGTAGTTCAAATGCTACAGAGTCTAGTGTAATTGTCGGAGAGACTATTGTTCCGCAAGATACTATTATTGGTTATTATATTCCAAAAGAATATTTAAAGAAAACTGCTAAATGAGAAGTTCTTGGAAATCCAAGAGTAGAATTAGTAGAAGTAATGAATAATGGTAATATGTGTAAAATTCAGGTTCATGATGGTGCAGTTGGTGAATATACCGTTAAATATGGTGATCATGAATTAAATGTTACAATAGATTGGCGAAGAGAATATATTGTCGGTCCTGCAAAAGTTTCACCATATGGATTTTATAAATATAGAGCAAAAGGTAAAAACGTTGTATTTTCTATTGATGATACTTCTGTTGCAACTATTCTATCTCAAGATGGAAAACAGTGTGAAATAGAAATTATCACTGGCAGAAAAGGAAAATTTAATTTGACTTGCGTTTTTGAAGAAGATGGTGAACAACAGACAGTTACTTTACCTGTTGCTATTGGATCATTTACAGGAGATAAAGATGAGAAAAGCATCGGCCTTGTTGGCTAAAAATTTTAAATCAACATTCCTATCCTGTGAAACAGATCAAGAAACTATCTGAAGACGTCTTTTTGTTGAAAGTCGTCCATATAGCGACATATTAAAAAAATTATTAGTAATTAATACTGCGGATTGTCTTGATGAAGAACAAATTCAATATCAAGAAATTATTGATAATATTAATTTACAAGACTTAAAAGATAGGAAATATCTTAAAAATGTTCCTAAATTAGAATTTGGAGAACATGAAGAAGTAAAAGCTTATATTTTATTAGAATTTGATGACTTCATCCCAACGGGCAATCCGCATTATCGTGATTGTACTATTACTTTTTCTATTATTTGTCATTTAGACTATTGGGAATTGGATGATTATAAATTACGTCCTTATCAGATAGCTGGATATATTGATGGTATGCTAAATGAAACTAAATTATCTGGTATTGGAACTTTACAATTCATGGGAGCTAGTGAAATTGTAATGAACGAATATTTAGGTGGCATTGTTCTTAGATATATTGCTACTCATGGTCGTGGCGATGATAGCACTACAGTTGATCCGACCTTACCTGCTCCGCAAGATCTTGGTGGCGGTGCTTGGTAGTGATTTAAATGAGCATACGCGGAGATAAAAGGAAAATTGGTTTATTATTATCTGGGCAACCTATATTTATTCCAGAAATAAATATATATATTACTCAACCTAGAATTAAAGATATTGTTCTTTTTGGAGAAGATGATTTTTTTACAACTGTGCAATTATTAGTTGATATGCAAAGATTTACTTCAATGATCAAAGAGGGCAATTCTCAATTAAACATTATTTCAGATTTTCAATTATTACTGATTATGATAGAGGAAGATCTAACAGTAAAGATTATGATACAAAATTTATTTAATTTAATTTTTCCTGATTATGAGGTTAAAATTACAGAAAATACTATAGATTTTGTTTTATCAGAAAGTAATCAAATTGTAGGAAGAATCACTCCATTTAATTTTGAGTCTTTTCAAAATACATTAAATGATCTTTTTATTCCTCAAGGAGAAAATGAACGAGAACCTGAATATAACCCCGTAAATGACATGGCTGCAAAAATTGCAGAAAAGATTAAAAAAGGACGTGAAAAAGTACATGCTCAACGTGCGGCGGTAGAAGGCGATCATTCTATATTTGCTGATTATTGTTCTACTCTATCTATTGGTTTAGGAATGGATATAAATATATTTTTTAATTATACTTCATTTCAACTATATGATGCATATAGACGATTTTTTGATAAACAACAATCAGATTTCTATATGCGAGTTTCTTCAATGCCTATGATGGATACTTCAAAGATGGAAGTTCCTCCACCTTGGCAACGTAATTTATATTAATATTTATCATTGTGCCTTGGCAATGTTAGATATATAAGAGATATGCGGGAAGCGCGAAATCCCAAGTATCAAAAAAGAAAAGACTGTATACATTTTTTTCCTATTCGTTTTAAAGACAAAGGAGGTCCGCTTATGCGCATGGGTGTACGCGAGATCTGCGACGTTGTCTTCCGTCCTTTAACTGCTGTAGATATTGGTAATCAGCACTTTGATGCTGGTCAGCCTGTACTTTATCTTGACACAGCTAAGACCAGTACTCTTGAAGGTGCTGCAACTACAGTTTATGCACAGGGCGGAAAGGGTAATCCTCGTCTAATTGGTTGGGACGGCGAGAAGACTCTTACATTCACCGTCGAAGATGCTCTTATTTCTGCGGTTAGCTTCTCTATGCTTTCTGGTGCTGGTATCGTCAAGGGCAACTCCAAGACTGGCACTAAAATTTATGCTCACCAGACTTATGATCTCGTAGTTGAGACTAAAGATGGTGGACTCTATGCTCAGCTTCCTACTGATGTTCGTAATGGTGCTACTCTAGTTGTTTCTCGTGAAGCTCCTGTTTATGCTACTACATTAGACAGTGCTGGTGCTCCTCGCACTTTCCTTTCTGCAATTACTTTATCTGAGATTACTAAGGGCGACGATGCCAAGACCGCAGTTGAATATAAGACTGATGCTCCTGGTGAATTAGACCTTCAAGCTGAAGATAAGGTTTGGTTTAAGCTTGCTTCTACTGATGAAGGCCGTCCTTACACTGAACTCGAGAATGGTGTAAAGGCTGGTAATACTGTCCGTATTGATTGCTATAGTGTTCATATGGACGGAGCTCAGGAAATTCAGATTGACGCAGAGAACTTTGCTGGTTACTATTACATCGAAGCTGATACACTCTTCCGTGATGAAGCTACTGGTCAGGATCTACCTGCTCAGTTCATCATTCCTCGTGGTAAGATTCAATCTAACTTCACCTTCACAATGGCTAACTCTGGTGATCCTTCAACCTTTACTTTCACCATCGATGCTTTCCCTGCTTATACTAAGTTTAATAAGCGTAAGAAAGTAATGGCTGCTCTCCAGATTATCGATCCTACTGTTGCTGGACACAATTATGAAGATAAGACTGTTATTGGACACAAGGGTCGCAACGCTGGCGTTGATATTTATGGCGAAGGTAATGAACTCACTGAGGGCGAAGAAGATCAGGCTAAGCGTAATCGTGTTTACGACGTTAGTATTTTTGATGAAGTTGAAGCTTCTAGCGACGATCAAGGCGGAGATACTAATCCAGATGATGGCGGAGATACTGATACATATACTGCGGCAACAGAATTTGTTAATGGAACAACTTATTATGTTGCAGACGGTAATGGTGGATATGTTGCAGCAGATCCTCAGCCTACAGCTGATAACTTTGATGAAGGAACTTACTTCACTAAAGACTAATTTAATTAATGCGGGAGACCTTTATAGTCTCCAATTTAGGGGGGTACCTTTTGTGGGTACCCCTCTTTTTTGTTAGAGATTTTAGGGGGTGAAATTTTTGGAAGCAGTTAGCTCTTATATTCATTATCATTATGATAACTACAATGGAGCAAAAGGATCTTTATCTCCAGATTTAGTGAAAGAACAAGTAAAAAGAAATTTTTTAGCGACCGTTGTAAAACAACAAGAACAAAAAAATCAAACCAATATCAGTGCAGAGGAAATTTTACATTTATTACGGGAAATGTCTTCTGGCGGAGTGATTGGAGATAAATTAATTACAGAATTAAATTCTGTTGCTTTCATTTCTTCAGATAAAGGTAAAAGTTGATTTCCTACTGGTTCAGGATTTATGAATTTAGCTGTTCCATCAGAAGATGGTGGACCAGTAAAAATTCCAGAAAAAGCTCAAGAAATTATTTCTCTAATTAATCAAAAAATTCAAAATTTGATTATTGGATTAAAAAACGCAGAACAATACGCTGCGTTATCTGAATTAAAAAGTGCTTGAAGTGGGACATCTATTTCTTCTCTCTTTTCGGGATTAGATTTAACTATACCAGATGGATTAATTTCTAGTAACCAATTATCTGTAGCTGATTTAAGATTACAAAAGTATGTTGAAAATGTAAATGACGCTTTAGATTTAACAGCTGCAGGAGGAGAAATGTCTCCTAAAGATTTTAATAAATTTTTAAGAAATTTACAATCTACTTTTTCTAATTTAGGCGGACATTTTTATGAAGCCGTAGTAAATCAAGCTGGCAATATTATTTCAGATACGATGATGAAAGAAATAGATAAAACAAATAATAGTATGCAATCATCTATAATTACTATTACTTCTCACCATACGGGTAATATAAGAGTTGATTATAAAGATATTAAACCAGATATTGTACTTACAGCAAATAAAAATGGATTAGTTATAGATTTTGGAGGATCTATAAAATTAAGTCAACAAGAAAAAGCTTTACAAACAGGAAAATTGCCACGCATTAATTTTACAAATTCTTGAACTTTAGGACGAATGTTAGAAGAAGGACATACTTTTACTAATTCAATGCAATTAATTCCTTATTATGAAGCAGGTTTTGGTGCTATAAAAACTTGAGGTGGAGAAAATTTTACTGCTTTTTCATCAAGAAAATATGCTAAAAAAAGACAATATGATTTTAATGCTTATGATGATATTGCCAATGCTTGAAATAATGCAAAAGAAGCTAGTAAATATGTAATGGCATTAAAAATTTTAACTGGTTCTGGAGAACAAATAAATAGTAATGGTTTACAATTTCATGATACTGCTTCTATTTTAGTAGTAAATAATAGAATTTATAATATGTATGATATATTAAATAATATTGCTAATGGATTAGATCAATTTATGCATATAACTGACACTCCAGGATTTGCGGGGTATCGTTCTTATATTATTTCTCAAATTAGAAGTGATGCAGAAAAATATCATACTCCAGAAGAATATCAAAAAAGAAGTAATGATACAATAAATTTAATAAATAAGTTATATGAAAAAAAAGTATCTATGAGTTTAAATTTTAATTATTATGTTATTATTTAAATTCTTGACAAAAATTGAAAAATATGCTATACTATAATAGTAAAAATATATGAGATAAAAGGAGTTGAATATGATTAATATTGATGAAGTATTAAATTGTCCTCTCACTTCCCAAGAGATCTATGATATGATTAATTCTTGTCTTGAGGAAGCAGAAGATAACGGATTTTTAAATCAATTCGTATTTGAACGTGCATTAGCTTGTCACGAAGTTCTTTTACTTATTGAAGATTTAGATGATATTGACGGTCCTATGGTTGCGGAGAATCCTCTTACTGCATTTGATCATTTCCTAGAAATGGGATATATTCAGAATTTAAGTAAAAATCATGCAGATACTGTTGCTTACATCAACAGAATTGCCGCACAGTATTTCACAGATTATGAAAAATATCTTCTTTCTATTGGAGGAGTATTAAATAAAGCTGAAATTTTTAGTTCTCAAGTTCTTCAGAATATGGGCGGACAAATTAAAGAATTAACTGATAATGGAGATATTAGACGTACTCTTCAAATTGCAGATGAATGAGGAATGAATCGCCAACCTCCGAAAGTAGAAAGTCCAGTTGATACTAAACAAGTATTAGATAGTTTATTTGAAGTATAATTTACATTAGAGCCTTATGATTAAGTTCATAAGGCTCTTTTTTTATTAGCAAAACAAAAAATTTTTCATTTAATAGTAGATATTATTGTGAGAAAAATCTCACTAGAGATATAAGGATATTCCGAGAGGAAGGTGAAATATTTTGGCAAAATATTCTAATACTGTAGAGTATAATATTAATACTAAATTAGATAGTTCTGGTTTAACTAAATTACAAGCTCAAATTAAACAGCTTGAAAATTCAATGCAACAAATGAGTAATCGTGAACTTTTAAATTCAGATAAAGTTCAAGCTGCAAAAACTCAATTAGAAGGATTGAATACTGCTCTTACTAATTCTTTCAATTCCTCTCTTGGAATTTTAGATTTATCAAAATTTAGAGCTGAATTAGATGCTAGTGGTGTAAGTGCTGCTGGATTACAATCAGCTTTTAATATGATGGGTGCAGAAGGTCAAGCTGCACTTAATGGACTTACTACTCAGATTGCTAATTTTAATGGCGGTATGGAAAGAACTTCATCGACTATTGATAAGGTTTTTACTACTTTTAGCAATACTTTTAGATGGGGTCTTATTTCGAGTTTCTTTAGCAATTTTATGAATAATATTCATCAATCTGTAGATTATGTCAAAGAACTTGATGATTCATTAACACAAATTATGCTTGTTACAGATTATAACCGCGATTCTATGAATCAATTTGCAAAATCTGCGAACGAAGCTGCAAAAGCAGTTAGTATGACGACAACTGGTATGACTAACGCTTCTCTTATTTTCGCTCAACAAGGTTATAATCTTAATCAATCTCAAGAATTAGCAACTTTATCCGCTAAATTAGCTAATGCATCTCAACAAGATACTGCTACTACGTCCGATCAAATTACTGCTTACATGAATGCATACGGTTTACAAAATAGCATGGAAGAACTTACTCAGCAAATGGATAACTGAGCATTAATTGCTAATGTATCCGCAGCTGATGTAGGAGAACTTGCTCAAGCTTCCCAGCGAGCAGCTTCAATGGCTAATGCAGTTGGTGTTAGCGGAGAACAGTTAGCAGCTCAGATTGCTACTATTGAATCTGTAACACGAGAAGCCCCGGAACAAATTGGTAATGGTCTTAAAACTCTTTATGCTCGTTTTTCTGATATTGAAGCAGGTGGAGAAGATGAAGAAGGTTTTACATTAGGAAAAATTACTTCTCAATTAGACGCTATTGGAGTACAAATTCTTGATCAATTTGGTAATATCCGTGATGTTGGCGATATCATGGAAGACCTTATGGTTATATGAGACGATCTTGATCAAACTAGTAAAGTAGCTGCTTCTCAAGCATTGGCAGGTAAGTATCAGGTCAACCGTTTTATGGCTTTAATGGATAATTCTGGTATGTATCAAGAATATAAAGGAGTTACAGGAAGTGCAGCCGCGGGTACTCTTGATCAGATGAGTGAAGAATATGCTGATTCTATTGCTGGTCGTAGTGCTAAATTACAAGCATCATTAGAAGGACTATTTAGCACAATTTTTAATACTGATGATATTTATCCTTGAATGGATGCCGCACAAGGTGCTATAGATTTATTACAGCAATTTTTTGATGCTCTTGGTGGAGGAAAAACTGTTCTTCTTGGTATTACAAGTTTATTAACTCAAGCTTTTAGTCAAAATATAGCTAGAAGTATCAATGACACAATTGCAAATAGAAATCTTGGTCAAATTCGTAAACAAAATATTGACACTGTTGGTGATACTTTAACTAGAGCCGGTATTGATAGAACTCAAGGCGTTGGCGCGTATATAGATGCAACAGCACAACAAGCTAAACTTGGAGCATTGAGCAATGCTCAATATGATACTTATATGAATAATGTTCAGCAATGAGCAAATGCTAGTACTGCATTAAGTCAAGCTCAAGAAGAATTAACTGATACTATTAATGTTGTTAATATGGTATATGGTAGAGCTACTGGCAATAAAAATGCTATTTTTAGTGACGAAGGAATTTTAAATACCCAATTAGCAAATGATGAACGAGCTAATTTATCCGAACGTCAGCTAAATAGATTAATGCAAGATACTGATTTTTCAGATGTTGCTGTAAAAGCTACAGAATTTTCTCAATCATTACAAAACGTAGAACGAGAAATGAAAGAAGTTAACGCAGATTCTGAAAATTATAAAGAACAAATGAATAATTTAGCTTATGCTATTGATTTAGCTAGAGATAAATTATCTGAATTTGATGCTTTAAATATTGCAAGTGATGACATGATTGATTCTATTTCAAATGATTTAACTTCTTTAGAAACAAAAATTAGAGCGAATGGAAAAGCATCTGATGATGTAGAAAAAGAAATTGCTGAATTAATTGGTATGATAAATCGTTTAGGTAAAAGTGCTAAAGACATGAACCCTCAAGCTTTTAGACAAGCTATGCTTGGAGCTGGAGATTTAGTAGATAAGAAAAAGGGGAATGTAGATTTTGTTCAAACTCAAGCAAATAGGGCAGAAGAAAATGCATTAGATGCTCAAAAAAATATAGATTCTCAACAACAAATTAAAGGAATATTAGATACATTAAATGCGGTTCAACAATTAACTTTTGCATGACAAGCTTTTCAAAATTTAGGAAGCCTTTGAGCTAACGAAGATTTATCAACTGGAGAAAAAATTCTTCAAACTATAATGAATCTTACAATGGCTATGCCTCAATTAATTACTGCAATGCAAACTTTACAAGGAAATTCTTTTCTTCAAAATTTAGGTCAAAGTTTTATGGGAATTTTTGAAGGAGAAACTCTTGTTGGTGGAATGGAAAAACAAGTTATAGATGTTAAAAATCAAGTAACTGAAATAAGTCAACATTGACAATCTATTCAAAATATTATTAAAGAAGGCGATTTAGCCAAGCAAACAATGCAAGAACTAGTGGAAAAAGGAGAGGAAATTCCTGAAGGTCTTCGATCAATAGCATTGACAGGAGATGAAGCTCGTAGACATTTGAGTGATTTTGAAACTGAATTACAAAATATCGGTAAACAAGGCGATGAAGCTGTAAAAAGCATATCTACTTTTTCTACTACTGTTTCAGGAGCAATGGCAGGCGCAGCCGCGGAGGGAGCATCTAGTTTAGGAATTTTAGCTGCGGGATTTAAAGCGGCCGCAGTAGAAGCTTGAGCTTTTGTAACAGGTCCGGCGGCTCCTTTTATAATTGCTGGTGCAGCAATTGCAGCAATTGCTATTGCTATTGGAACTGCACGAGAAGAAGCTAAAAAAGCTCATGAGCAAGCTATAGCAGATTTTGAAGATGCTAAGAATATCCAACAACAAGTAGAAGATTTATCTTCTAAAGTTGATAATTGAAATTCTAAAAGAAATACAGCTGGAAATAGTAAAGAATTAGCTGAGGAAGCTGATGAATTAGCAGATAGTTTCAAAGAACTAGGATTTGAAACTGAAGCTGCAAAACTTCATTTAGCTGCAATTAGAGCTGAAGCAAATAATACTTCAGAATCTTTTGATAGTTTAGCTGAAGCTATTAATAATGTTGATTTTGAAATTTTAAATCAACAAGATATCGCTAGAATAGAAGCGGCTAATAAAATATTAAACGATCAACTTTCAACGATAGAAGAAATTGCAAGTGCAAAAGAAGAAATACAAGATGCAACGGGAGATATAACTGGTAGAAATTTAGCTTTAACTACTAATCATGAAATGCGAGCAATGGGCGCGGCAGATGATGAAGGTACCCGCGCAGCGAGTATGGATTATTATTCTCTTCAAAGAGAATTTTCGAAAAATGTAGCTGGTTTTGATCAATTAGATGAATTAGAACAAATAGATTTTATGCTTCAGCATGTTCAAGATGATGCTCAAAAAGCAGCTCTTAAAATAGAACAATTAATGCAAGCAAATGAAAATTTAACCTCTAATGATCGTGCTTATTTAACTTCTCGTTTTGAACAAAGTGGACTTACAGCTGATCAGAGTTTGCAATTAGTGGGCACTTTAGATCGTAATGCAACTAGAGATGAAATTAATAATAAATTAAATGAAATAACTCAAAGTGGTGAACCTTTTGAAGTAGCACTTAAAGCAATAATGGATCCAGAACAAATCAAAGAAGCTGTAAGGACTCAGTTAGCCGCCTATGAGCCGACAGATGAAGATGTTTCTGTTGAAGATTTTTCAACTTTAAGTAATATGTTCTTAAATGCAGAAGATGAAATGGGCAAAGAAGGAACTCCTTTTGAAGATTATTCTGAAGATTTATTAAATAATGCGGATGCTTTAGAAGAGGTTGTAGAAGGTATTCTTCGTTATGATGATGCTATTCAAACAATAGATGACAATTTAGAAAATTGACAAGAAACTTTAGAAAATACAAATGATTTTTCTAAAGAACATATTGAAGCTGTTCAAGAATTACAAGAAACATATGCAGATTTTCTTGATTTAGCAGAAGATATGGGTGTATCTGAGGAATTTGCGGCTAATGCTGATAATCTGAAATTAATGGAAGATGCGGCAAATGGTGTCGAAGGAGCTTATGAAGATTTAGCTCAAGCTGCTGCAGAAGATATTTTAATTCATGCTGATGTTAATGATTTAGATAGTGCCCGAGCTGCTTTAGAGCAATTAACAAATGAATTACCTTCTTTATTTGAAGGAGTAGATATCGGAGGAGCTCTTAATTTAGATAGTGTACGACAACAGATTGATGATTTAGCTTCAGCTACTGGATGAACTGCAGATCAAATGGCTGCCTATCTAAATAGCATTGGAATTCAAATTGATCCTAATATGTTTGAGCCAATAAAAACTTCTATGTCTGAAGCTTCTAATCAAGTTATTTCAGATGCTTTAACAACAGCAGCGGCAATTAAAGAACATCTTAGTTATCATACTAATACAACGGTTGAAAGTGGAACTCTTCAAGCAGACGATCCAATCGTTTATACTAATATTGAACCACAAGAAACTGCTGGAATTACTATTACTGGTAGTATGCCCTCTATTACAGGACAGTTATCTGGTGGACAACATGTAGAAGGTCCTTCATTTGAAGCACATATACCTGGTGTAGCTTATAATGCAGTACCTGTTACCGAATCTCAAATTAAAGAAATGACTGGCTATTCAGTTAATTCAGAAGTTGAATCTGGAACAGGTGGTGGTGGAAGTGGAGTTCAATTAAAGCCGGGTGCTACAGCTACTAGAGGTTCTTCAGGAGCATCTAAAGCCCGAAACAGCTCTCGTCCTTCTAGCGGAAGTGGTGGAAAAGGCGGCGGCGGAAAAGGCGGTGGTGGAGGCAGTAAAGCCAAAACTATTCAACCTAAAGAAAAGAAAGACCACCAAAAAGATTATTACGAAGAAGTTAATGGTCAGCTTAATAAAACTGAAAAAATTCTTTCTAAAATTGAAAAAGAAGAAGACAGATTAATCGGAGATAAAGCCCGAGCAAATCAAAATAAACAACTTAAACTTCTTCAAAAAGAAATCGATCTTAATAATAAGAAACTAGGTATCCAAAAGCAAGAATTAAAGGATGTAGATAAATTAATTAAAGATCAAGATAAGCTTGCAGAAAAAACAGCTAAAAATGCGGGTATTAGTGATTTTTCTATCCCAGATGTTATACTTGACGCCGATGGCATAGTCTCTAATTATGAGCAAATATCAAAAAGAATTGATGATATTCATAATAGTTTAATTGATAAATACAATGAAGCCGCAAAAGCAGGCAATGAAGAACTTACCAAACAACTTGAAAAAACTATTAGTCAATTTGATAAATATGGCGAGAGTATATTAAAAGGAGCTCAACGTCATAATGCATTAAAAGCTGAAATTGAAGGCACTCTTGAAGAGTTAGAAGATCTAAAAGATGCTATAGAAGATATTCGTATTGATGCTTGAAAAGCTAGTACAGAAGCAATTGATAATCTTAAAGATCTTCGTGAAAATGCTGCAGAACTTGAAGGATTTTTCAGTGAGTATGAATCAGATTCACCTTTCCGTGATTTAATTGTTGATAGTGAAAAACTTAATAATATTTGATCTATTGGAAAGAAAGAAGCAAAAGATTATTATAATGAAATTATTGCTGATAAAGAAAAAGCGTTAAAAGCTACAACCAATAAAGATGAACGTGCTGCTATTAAAACGTCTATTGATTATTTTAAAACATTAAGAGATAATTTATCTGATAGTGGATTAAACAATGGTTTACTTGGTTTAGCTTATCAAGATATGCTTCAATTGAAAGAATGATTTGAAAATCCAAAAGCTAAAGATAATGTATTTGGAGAAAATACTGCGGCTCTTAAAGAAGCTTATGAAGAAGCTTATAATAGAGTTCACGATATGGCTCTTGAGTATGAAAAGCAAGTTGAAGATTATCGTGATCATATTATTGATGCTTATGATGATATTGAAGATAAACAAAATAGACAAATTGATAAATTTGATAGAATTGTAGATAAATTAGAACAATTCTCAGATATGTATGCTTTATATTATGGCGATGAAAGTTATGATATGATGCGGGATATACTTCAGCAGCAAGGTAATACTCTTCGTGAACAATTAAATCAACAAAAGACTCTTTATAAATATTGAAGTGAACAGTATGTTTTGGCAGTTCAGACTGGCGATGAAAAGCTTATGAATGAGCTTGAAGATAAGATGAACGATGCCGAAGATAAAATGGCTGATTTAGCAAAAGATGCGGCAAAAGCATTTGCAGATTCTTATGAAAATGCAGTTAAAGCAAGTACACAACATATTATTCAGAATACTATTGGAGACAAAAACTTTGATAGACTTGATCGCAACTGAGAATGAGATAAAGATTATCTTGAAAAGTATCGCGATAATGTTGAGAAAGCTTATGAAATGGACAAGCTCCGCAATAAATATACTGATTTATTAAATCAGGCTCAAGGAGCGTCGTTACAAACTCAAAATAAGATTCGTGCTCAAATGCAAGAGCAACTTGCTCTTTTAAAAGGCCAAGAAAATGTTTCTGAATATGATGTTAAATTAGCAAATGCTAAATTAGAAATTCTTCAAAAACAAATTGCTCTTGAAGATGCACAACGCAATAAGAATCAAATGAAATTACGCCGTGATACTCAAGGTAATTATCGTTATGTTTATACTGCTAATCAAAATGATGTTTCAGGAGCTCAGCAAGATTTACTCGATTCAGAATATGATGCTTATGAATTAAGTAAAAATCAGCAAATGAATAATTATGATGAATTAATCAATGCTTATAAGAGATATTTATCTCAACGAGAAGAAATTCTAAATAATGCTAATTTATCTGAACAAGAAAAATTAGATCAAAATGCTGAATTATATGATAAGTTCTTAAAATTTGTTGATAGAGCTAAAGAAGATTTTAGTGATGCAGCATTTGGTACACTTGATATTCTTAATTGGTTAACTCTTAATGGCACAGACTATACAACTACTGCTGCTGTAGATATGCTTAATAAACTTTTAGACGAGCAAGGTAATATTAAAGATAAGACCGGTGTTATTTGAATGGATAATGCGACTTATCTTACTGAAGAAGTTATTCCTAAAATTTCTGGTGCTGTTGAGACAGCAGATAATGATATTAAGAATAGACTTAATGAATTAGAGCAAAATATGGTTGGCAAGAATGGAGTAATTCCAAAAATTGTTAATGGTATTGAAGGAGAAGATGGTTTAACAACTGCTTTAGATGAAGCTCGTACTGCTACAGATGGACTAGTAGTTTCTACAAAAGATTTAATGGAAGCATTAAACGGAGATAATAGTTCTTTAGTAGAAGCTCAAGAAAAATTACAGAAATATCGAGAAGAATTAGAACAAGTTAAAAATGCATCCTCTATTGTAGCTCAACAATTGAAAGACGCTCAAACAGATTTAGATAAATCTGAAGCTGAAAAATTAAATTATAAAACACAGTTAGACGATTTAACTAGTGGTAAAAAAGTAATTAAAAATGGCAAAATTGTTGATCCTAATGCTGAAAAGAAAAAATCTAAATCTACTGGTGGAGGTTCTAGCAAAAAGAACGGAGAACTTACAGGATTTACTGGAGTTTATCATGCGGATTCTTGAGGTGGCGGTGACTGAGGTGACTGATATGCTGGTCAGAAAGATGCAGTTAGAATTTCAAGTTTCTCACGTGAAAGCGGATACGGTCCATATAATGTCCACTTAGAGACTAAGAGTGGCGGTTGATTAGGCTGAGTTAAAGAAAGTCAATTATTTAACACAGGTGGATATACCGGAAAATGAGCTGATGGAGATAAAAAAGATAAAGGTAAATTAGCTTTCTTACATCAAAAAGAATTAGTTCTTAATGCAGAAGATACTAAGAATATTTTAGCTGCTGTTGATATTGTTAGACAAATTGGTACAGGATTGCGTAATAGTATGTCTAGTATGAATTTACCTTTTGGAAAAGCTTTAAATACTATCGGTGAGACAATTGAACAACGAGTTGAAATTACTGCTTCATTCCCCAATGCTACGGATGCGGATGATATTAGACAAGCTTTAATTGGATTATCTGATAAAGCTTACCAATATGCTCATAGAACCATTTAGGGCAAAAACAAATAAAAACTATATCTACTTTTTTATTTTAAAAAGAGTGAGATATAAGGAACTTATGCGGGAGAGTTATATCTTAACTCTCCCGTTTTTTTATTTAGAGAAAAGGAGCGTAGTATGGCAACAAATAGTGCACAATTACAAGAGACTATTCTTAAAGCAATAGACGCTGTTGTCACGCAGCGCAATAATGATTTAAAATTAGATAAAACTATTATTGGTATAGTTAAAAAGAATATTGGAAAAAGAGGAACTAAACCATTATATCAAATAGAATATAGTGGAGGTATTATAGAAGCAGTAGCACAAAATGTTACTGACGTATATTCTCCGCACACTTCTGTTTATGTTTTGATCCCACAAGGCAATTTTTCTAATGAAAAAATAATTATTGGCCGTAGTAGTTCTATTACAACAGATAGAAGTGCAAGCGTTGTAGCTGCGGCGATTAATAATTATTCAATTGTTGGAGCAAATCTTTTGACTAGTTTAACAGAAGAAAATATAAAAGATAGAAAATTTGGTTTATATTCTTTTCATCCTTCTTTTAGAGATACAATTGAAATAGATGGAATTAGTCATCGTGCATTATTTTTATATCAAAAAAATAATGAAAATAATACTATTACTTTTAATGATAATCGTTTGAATATCTATAAAGAAGAAGCTACTGCAATTATGGTTAAGGCAGATTTCTTAACTAACTTAGACTCTATTCAAAAAGAACAGCCCAATGCAAGATATGGATTAATTTTTAGTTTTACTTTTGATAATTTAAACAAGGGTTATGGAGAAACAAATGGAGAAATCTTAAAAACTGTTTCCGAGATTGTGCGAGGAACTGTTTTAGACGATGAAGGATACGAGTCTGAAAAAACTCTAAAAAATATTATAAATACTTTTGAAGCTTATTTTAATAATACAGAAATTAATTTAGATGATTGAATCGAAGATAATACAGGATTAATAGATAGAACAATTGAAAATATTCAAGCTTTATATAATTCTTTTAAAGTTGAAGAGGCTAAATTAGATAAAGAAATTATTAATAATACTATTCAGGCTTACTTAACTTTATTAAACGAATTAAAATATGAAGAAAATATTCCTGATATAGCACTAAGATATACTGAATGATCAGAAGAAGTTGTTGGAGATAACGCTCAAAAAAATATACAATTCGTTTTATCTTCTGATGATATGATTGGTAATCCTTTTAATTTTAATACTTGAAATACTCAATATTCTGTATTTAATATTAATTTAGAGACTTTTAATCATTTAGATAGTATTTTATTTTATAAAGAAGGTTTCTATGTGGACACTTCAGAAACTGATTATGAACATCAATGACCTATTGGAACTAATGGAGAACCTGATATTTTTGTAAAGAATTTACAAATTTATGCAATGAATCCGTTAGATAATCAATCTGGAGATTATACTTTAAATGTTGAACCCTATTTAGATTCTGATATATTTGTTTCAGCTGAAAATTCTTCTACTCGTTTTAAAGCAACTTTATTACGAAGATCTTATGAAGACTTAACAGCAAATGGTAAAACAAGTTTTTATTGGTTCAAAGAAGATTCATCTGTAATTAATAGTGAATCTAAAAAATACAATTATTTAGGTGGTACAGGTTGAAGAAAACTAGAACATAATGAAACTAATTATCTTTTTACAACAACTGTTGAAGAAAATACTGCTTATAAAAATAATTATAAATGCGTAGCAGTTTATGAACCGTCCGCAGATGATAAAACTATTTTATCTTTTACTTTTTCAGTATATAACGAAGATGAAAATATAGATGTTAAATTAGAATCTAATTTAGGTACTAATTTTAGTTTTGACGCAGGTACTCCCACAATCAAAATTTTAATTAATGAAAATAGAACAACTTCTGAAGAATACCTGGAATTTGGTACAGATAGCGACTATTTATATAGTTGAACTATTGATGATGCGGCAAATGGCTACACTTTATTTTTAGATGAGGTTGCAGATGTTCTTAGAGATGAGCTTACTGCTTCAGAAGCAATCTTACTTTCTGCAAAAAGAAGTTTATTAAAGAAAATCAAGTTTTTTACTTTAGAAGAACAAACTAACACTCCTTCTCAAGCAACTAGAATTAAATATCCTGTATCTATTTCTAGTTCAGGTTTTACAGTAAAATGTTATGTAAAAAAGAAAAAAGAAAATGGTCTTTACTACGATGTTGGTTCAGCATCTTTATCTTTTGAAAATAAAAATGAATCAGTAGCCGCAGGTTATCGCATTCATATTGTTAATGGAGATCAAGTTTTTCAATATGATGAATATGGTAACACACCTTGTTCAGAGAAAAAGAAAAATCCATTAATAATAAAACCATTACAAGCTAAATTATTTACTCCTTCTGGAATAGAGGTAGAAGGAACTAATTATCAAGTTGAATGAATTTTTCCAATAGAATCAACAATGATTCATACAAATGAAACGTTAAGAATTAATCCCGCAACTAATTTAGTACAAAGTTATGTAGGAAATGAAATTAATTTTTATATTAATGATTTATATGATCCAAATGCGTATGCTAATCAAATTACTTGTCACGTTCACTTTGGAGACATAGATTATTATAAAGATACAAATTTCTACTTTGGTAAGCAAGGAAATAATGGAACTAATGGTACTGATACAGTAGCTAAAATTATATATAATAAAAATGACCTTTCAAATATTTTACATTATCAACCATTAACTTTATATGTTCAAAAAGAAAATACTGATACAGGAATAGATGGTAAAGGCTTTTTAAATATAGGAACTCGTAATTTAGCTGATACAATTCAATTTATTAATCCAGATAATCCAGAAAATAATATTTTAAGATTAGAAGTTTATCAAAAAGAAAATATTCTTGATAATAGTAATTATAATACAGGTTTTCCTAAATGAAATCTTGCGGGAAATGCTAATGAACGCACAAATAATACTGGTAAATTCTTTGAAATCACTTCTGCTAATATTCAAAATGGAACAGGATTAGCTTGAAAATACAATTATCCAGAAAGTAACTCTACTAATAGAATCTATTATAGATTACAAAATATAAAAGCAAGTGTACAGTTAAAAACTGGACAGATGTATTATGCATTCTTCAGTTTACCAATTATTGAGTATGAACCCGCAGAATTAAGTGCTCATGTATTATTACCGATAAATAGAATTTCAATTGATAAAGAATATTATTTAAATGAAATTATTTATAATGCGGACGGCCGCAATCCTGTATACAATCATAATCAAGGATTAAAATTATATAATATCCCCTCAAATATTACAAAAATTGTTTGAACAGCTAAAGGTGGTTTTAAAGATAATGAAGATGATCCTTCTTTTTCTCTATTGGAAGAGAGAGATTTAGATATTGGTCAAATAGAAATTATAACTACACCAGAAAATAATACTTCTATAGTTTATGTTTTACCAAATGATATTTATAATGGAAGTACTACAAATAATCGTATTGAAGCAAAATTATATAATGAAGATAATTTAATAGCTACAGTTTATGCTCCTATTAATATGACACTTAATACTTTTGGATTAGCTTCATTAAATGCTTGAGACGGAAATACTGTCACAATTGATGATGAAGGCGGTTATATTATGTCTCCGCAAATTGGAGCTGGAGAAAAAGATGATAATAATCGTTTTACTGGTATATTAATGGGTAAAACTGAAACTTATACTGGTGGTGGCGATTTAGAAGAACAAACTGGTCTTTTTGGATACGCAAATGGTCTTCAATCAATATTTTTAGATTCTGAAACAGGTAATGCTACTTTTGGATTACCAGATGTCTATAGCGAATTAGATGAAAATGGTAATATTATTAAAAAATATCAGCATACTAATAGACAAAGTGGCGATGACTATGGAGAAGGTCGAATTGAACTTCGTCCAGGAAGCGAAAGTAAAATTGGTGGATGGCGTTTAGGACGTCGTAGTTTATATTATACCTCGTCACCTTCTAGTACAGAAATTTTAGTAAATCCATTAACACAACAGCAATATATAAATCGCTATTTATATGCTTATAGTGGAGAAATTGGTCCTGCTTATGAAGGAGACGTTGGCACACCTGGAGATAAACAATATGCTACTCATCATGAAAGAGATATTAAAACTGAAGATGCAGGATTATTATTATCAGCAAATCCAGCTTACATTTCTATTAAAGGTAAAAAATTAGGTAAAACGGATATTGATAATGGATTAAATAGTCAATTAGCTATTGGTGATTCTCTTGAAATTCAATTAGATCCACAAACGCCTACTTTGTTTACTATTTTTAGACATAATTCTAATACTAGAAGAGAAAATCCTGGCAAAAGAGTTTACTTAGCTGGTATTAATGATAAGGGAGAATTATTAGCCAATGGAGTTGGAAAAGAGGATGGATCTGGTACTGGAACTAAATCTGGTAATATTGTTTTAAAAGCATTTAAAGATACAATTGATCAAGAATCTGGCTCTTATGTTGGATCAGTATTTGAAGCTGGATCTGGTTTAGCTAGTACTCGTACTTTTTTCCAAATTTTCAGAGAAAGAGCAAATCCATTAGATACATCAGCTCAAGTTTATATGACTGGTGGACAAATAACTAGCTCAGGAGAATTTGTTGAAAATAATACTGGTGACGAATATTTAAGACCAATTAGTATTCATGGCAATAGCATTGGTTTATTTGCTAGAACTGGTGATCCAAATGAAGTGATAGGATATAATGAAAATGGAGATCCTATCGTAGCAGGATATAATTGAACTTCTACAGATGCTAATATTCAAATTAGGACAGATCAAACAAAAATTGAATTAGGTGATAGTACTGGATTATTATTACAAAGAAACTATAATGCAGATGGTGGTAATTATTTGCATACTGCCGGTCCAATAACAATAAATATTGGAGATGCAAATACAGCGGCAGGAAAACAAGCTTTAAATATCAATGCAGCAGCTACATCAATTGCAATCAATGGAGCTATTATTAATAATGCAGGAAATACTAGTATTAATAATACAGGAGTCACAACTATTAATTCTCAATCAAATATATCTTTAAATAGAATTAATATTGTTAATAATATTAGTACAACAATTTCTCAATTACAATTACAACAAGACAATGTTTTATTAGGAATTCCTGCGGGAAGTAGTAGAAAAAGTTTAATTACTATGTCTCATAATGGAGATAATAGTTGAGATACTATTGGAAATATTAAATTAAATACAGATCAAGCAAGTAGCCAAATAATCTTAAACGTTGATCAAGATACAACTGGATCAGGTAGTAAAAGTGGAAATGCTGGAAGTCTTAATAGCACTAATACTCAAATTTTATTACAAACTGGTACACATACAAGATTAGGGCTTACTAGTAGTAGTACACATTGAGCAGGAACAAGAACTACTCCTGGCACAGGTTACCCATTTTATTTAGATATGGGATCGATTGGAACGATGGCAGTTGTCACTCATCATTTAGCAGACGCAACAGGTATTGATCCGACTAAAATGGTTAACACTTTACAATTACAAAATTTAAATCTTCAAATTAGTAGAGGTATTTCTATTACTGGAAATCTTAGTGAATACAATTCAACAAATAAAACAATTGAAACTTCTCAATGATACAGTTTAATTGCAGATAATGGAATTCAAATTAAACAAGATGCAAGTTATTATGCATTTAAATCTACTAATTTCACAGGAGCAAATAAAAGTCCAAGCTATCATGCTGACAATGGAGGATATTATTCTGTAAATAGTATACAATATTTACATGATGCCATTAATAATTGCTTAAAAGCCGCAGGATTAGCTAAAGCTGCAGCCGACAGTGCGTCAGATAGTGTGACTGATTTAAGAAATGAGTTAGGTTCAGCTGCATGAAAAGATACTGATGATTTTAGAAGTAGTAGTTGAATGCCTAATGCAAGTGATGTTGGGGCTGTTAGTATTAGTACTTATAATAGCCATACTCACAGTATTTCTAATGCAGATCACCTTATGAGAACATACGGAACTCCAACAGCAGGTGGAGATGAGTTAACTGGATTTACTCTTGTTGAAATTACTTCAACCGGAACTCATCAATAAAGATAACAAAGGAGATAAAAGGATATGAATTTACAATTACGTTTAGAATTACAAGGATCACTTCAACAATGAATTGATTCTACAATGCAACAATATAATATTTCCGCAGCGGAAATGGAAGATGCTATATCACGTGTGCTGCTCAAATTAAAAGATCAAGTTGTTCAAGATTATTTAATTGAGCAGCAGCGTGCTTACCAAAAAGCTTTAGAAGCGTCTTCCGTCCAAGAGAATAAGGAGGAAGATGCTAATGGAGACAATGGCTAATATCTTTAATATATCCTCTAAAAAAGGAGGTGTTTAATTTATGGCAAATGAAATATCATCTTATGGAGCTTGAATTTATGACGAGCAATTTAGACATTGGCGTCCTCGTGTATTGCTTAATGTAACAGAAACTGGAACTAAAGTAACTATTCAAGTCACAGCTCAATTAAATACTGGCTATTATTACACCAATTCAGAAAATGGAGAAGATAAAAGTCTTTCAGGTCAAATTACATATACAATTGACGGAAGAACTGTTAATTTAAGTTCTAAATATATTCCATTTCAAAATAATCCTGAAGGAACGCTTAGATCTTTTGATGCTTTTAGCTTTTCAGTAAATAAAGGACATGAATCACAAAATGTTACAGTATCAGTAACTATTCAAGGTATAGAATATAGCGGATATTATTGAGATAGAAATATTAATCAACCAGAAAAATCTACTGCTACTCAAACATTAACTGTTGCTGCATTAGCTTCATATAATATTACTTATAATGCTAATGGAGGTAATGGAGCTCCTACTCCTCAAACTAAGTATTTCGGTGAATCTGTTACTTTAAAAACACAACAACCTACTCGATCTGGATATAAATTTTTAGGTTGAGGTTTAAGTACAACTACTACTACTGTAAAATATCCAGTAGGAGGAAATAATGTCTATTCAGACAATGCAGATTTAGATTTATATGCAATATGACAAAGGATTTATACAATTAATTATAATACAAATGGAGGAATTCCTTCATCCATTCCTAGTCAACAAAAATTGCAAGGAGAATCTATAACTTTGTCACGGACTCAGCCCAGAAAAACTGGATATATTTTTGAAGGATGGGCAACTAGTGCTAACAGCACAGTTGTAAAATATGCACCAGGTTCTAATTATAGTGATAATGCAAATTTAAATTTATATGCGGTGTGGACTATTATAACTTTTACTATTACTTTTAATCCTAATGGAGGTTCATGATCTGGGCCAGAAACTCAAACGAAAGAATATGGAACAACTTTAACTTTAACTTCAGTTGAGCCAACTCGTACAGGTTATAGTTTCGCTAGATGAGGAACCAATTCAGATGGAAGTGGAATTCAATATCAATCAGGCGGATCTTATATCAGGGACGAAGATGCTATTTTATATGCTTTATGACGTACTACTATTAATTATAATGCTAATGGTGGAACAGGAGAAATGGCTCCTTCTAATACTTTTTCTTCAGTAAATTTAAGATGAAACAATTTTACTAGAATAGGATATAAATTTATTGGATGAAATACTAAAGCTGATGGAACAGGAATTAGTTATGATGATGGAGCTACATACTCAGGTGAAAATATAATTTTATATGCTCAATGGAAAGAAATTCCTTGGATAGATAATATTACTTATCAAAAAGAAGAAGATGGAGTTTCTCAGCAGATCAAATTCTTTATTGGCACTACTTTTGACAGAGTATATGATACCGTAGCTCGTGGTTTTTCTTTACAAGATTTAGCTATTGCTTTAAAAAGATTTTTTAAAAAGCAAGCTTTTATGATTTACGCGGGAAATAAACCAGCAGATTATTCAAAAGTAATGGAGTGGTATGCTATTTCTGGAGATACAAGCGATTTAGAAGTAGACCCAGCACTTGTTGTAATTGATTCTGACGTTTAAATAAGAAAGGAGGATAAATATGGCTACAGTTCTCAATACTCTTTATCCTCCTCTTATTGACACTTTTATGCCGGCCTTTCCAAATACAGAAAATGCGGTAGTTAATTTTTCAATTTCTCCTTATAATTCTTCTTATGAAATTCAATATTTACATGTAACTCTTGTAAATCAAAAAACAAATAAGAATGCTTTTGCGACAGACAGCGATTTAGAAACTCCTGCGGGAACGGCATTAGTCAATGGAGTGTGGATTATTCCTTTTGCAGAAATGCTTAATGGAAATACAAATCCTTATTTAACGTTAGATAGAGACGCTAATTATTATACACTTTCTATTCCTCCTTCATTATTAAAGAAAAATGAAAAAGGTAATAGATATTTTGTAGTAAATAATTATTATAAATTACAATTACGTTTTGATAAATATAATGATTCAAATAGTAGTTCTTCTACAATTACTACTTGAAATAGTGATTATTTAGCTCAAAAAAGAGCTTATTTTTCTGAGTGATCAAGTGTTTGCTTATTAAAAGCTATCCCTACTATTACTTTGTATTTAAATAATTTCACTTTATCTCCTGCTGATGACTATAGAAATTCTATTACAGGATCTATTACAAATCAGACTTCTAATAATGTCGTTCCAGTAAGAGTTCCGCAATACATGCCTGGAATTATTCCTTTTGCAGGAAATTTAATATTTTCAGGAGACGCTGATCAAACTGGTATAGATAAAAAAGTTAATAGTGAATATTATAGACGAGACATTAATACCTCTTCTAATAGTGAATACATTATGTCTTATCAGATAAAAGTTTATGATAACTTAGAAAATCTAGTAAAAGATAGTGGTATTGTATATCCCGCAAAAGCTGAAAAAACTAATTATTTTTATTGGCTATGTGATTTAACTAATGCGGCAACTAATACTACTTATTCAGTAGAGTTAACTTTTACTACAAATAATCAATATACTTTTTCTAAAACTTTTAATTTTACTATGATTGAACCTTTAAACATAGAATTTAATCCAAAGTTTTCTTTTAATAAAATTGAATTACCTTATAATGGACAAGGCTATGCTTGAAAAAGAAGTGATGACCCTTATTTTAATAATATGAGTTCAATTGAATTAAGTAAATTTAACAGTGAAATTAGAGAAGATGGACTTTGATATGAAGTAGAAGATGAAAAAGTTTTAGTCACCAGTGAAGACGGTTGAGTCACTCTTACAGTAAGTCATGGAGATTTGGTTACTCCAGGATACTTATTTATTAAACGAGCAACAAGCTTAGATAATTTCCAAAATTGAGAATTAATAGATTGTTCGTATCAGTTGTACTCTGATAATTTCTCTAGAACTATTGTAGATAAAACTGTTAGTAGTTTAGTCTCTTATAAATATTCTTGTCAATATTTGACTGCTAAAGGATCTTGAACTCGAACTGTTATTAGTCCTGAAGTAGTATATCCTGACTTTCATGATATTTTAATTAGTAGAGGCGATAAACAATTAGCAATTCGTTATAATGCTCAAATTACAAGTTTAACTCCAGTTGTTAATAGAGTAAAAATTGATACATTGGGCGGCCGTTATCCTAAATTTGCGGAAAATGCAAAATTACATTATAAGCAATTCCAAATTAATGGATTAATAACAGCTGAAGGTGATTATAATCGTACATTCTTAAATGATTTAGATTATAGAGAACAAATGGCAACTTATGATAATAAAATTGGTGGAAAATATGGTATCCGCAATGATACAGTTAAAGAAACTGGTATTGTTACTATAGAGTACGAAGATGAAGAAGGAAATATCAGAACTCATACTTATACAAATGGAACTTATTCACAAGATATAGCAGAATCTGATACGAAGGTAAAACAAAATAAAAGAGATACCCAAATAAATACTCGACATGATTTATACCCAATGGATAATTGATGGTGAGAACGAGAATTTAGAGAAAAAGCTATTGAATGATTAAACGACGGCGAACCTAAGTTATATCGTTCAATGACAGAGGGTAATTTGATTGTTATGATCGATGCTGTTACTCTTACTCCAAATTCACAGCTTGGCCGCAGAATTTGGAATTTCTCTGCTACTATTTATGAAATTGGAGATGGAAATTCTTTACAACAACTTGATTCTCTTGGAATTTATACTGTCCCAAATCCTTATGGTGGTGTTTTTAGTGGAGAAAATGGCGATGGTGATTATGATATAAATATTAATACTACTATTAGTAAACAACAAATTGGACAAACTTTTCAGATTACCGCACAAGAAGATAATAGAACTCAATTAATTGAGCACTTAGATGGTAATGCTCCTTTTACAGTTTATCAAAATAGTAATGGGGAAGAATTTAAATTAACTGTTAATACTATTGGAGAAACAATTGGTAATTTATATCAAGGTTTATATAAAAATTATCAATTTGATTCAAAGAGTATTAGATTAAAAAATTTAAAAATTCAATTTAATTCTTTACCTCAATGGTATGACTTAACTTCAATTACTCCTACTGGAACAGTACCAGGTAATATTTATTTTACTATTACGGATGATGATAATAATGAGTATGAAGTTTTTCTAGAAGAAAAAGAGGGTATTCTTACTACAGTTAAAGTTCAGGATAAATTAACAATGGGAAGATTATGAGCTTTAGAAGAGAAAAATATTACTGAATTTTTATCTGATTGAGAAAATTCTATGGCTGGAGGTAATACTACTGGAAATAATATTACTATTATTATTCCTCAAACAGGAGAATCTTATTCAGTAGATTTTAACAATGCTGAGAAATATCTTTTAAAGTGAAATAATTATGACTTAGGATATAAATTAAAATTAAATTTAGTCTCTCCTTATGATTCTAATGTACAATTAGAAAGAACTATTTTTGTTAATGATAGAGGTTATTATCAAGTTCCATCTAACATGGCGGTTAAAGAAGTGACTTTATTTGATGGTGCTTCTGCGACTTTAGATTATGTTCTTGAATATGATTTAAAATATGATGATGAAACTGAGCCAAATTCATATGAAGCTGTAGAAAATATTGTAGGACAAATTTCAGGTGAATGAAATTGAAATACTGCAATTCAGCCGATAATACAAGCTAAATATTGAGCTTATGATGTTCAAGAAACTAATAATAATAAAATTATTACCCAACAAATGGTAGACTCTTGAAGTGCAATTTCTTTTGATGGCACTCCTTATACCATTTTAAATCTTAAACCTGTATCAGATTTAAATTCTTCTCGTTATATTGTAGGTAGATCAGGAGTATTAAATTTAGAGACAGATTATCCTACTGATGCATTGTATATAAATGGAAAGCGTATGATTCAAGCACCTATCTCTCGTCAAGATTACTTAGATGAATGAGAATATGTATTAGATGGCTCTGTATATGATGCTTTTAATTATATTCCAACAGATGAAGATATATCTAATGAAAATCAATATTGATATATTGTATATAATACTAATGCGGGATTAAATATTGATGATTGAGCTTCTTCTGATACAATTGGTATAGGAGTCCCTGTTATAGTATATTTATCCGATGAAATTACAGAAGAATCTGCAAGAGATATTATTAATGGATGATATGAACTAGGAAAATCTGATTCTTTTACCCGCATAGAATACTTAGAACCAAAACCAAATACCGTGTATGCTATTGCAAATACAGTAGGCGGATTTGATTATAAAATTTATTATTTAGATAAAGGTTGATTTAATGTTGAATTTCCTAATTTAGCACAAAATGATTTATCTATTATCCATGCTCGCGTACCAGTTTACGGGATGATTAATTATCGTGCTTCCATTATGAAAAAACTTTGAATGAACCAACCATAGAGAAAAAAGGAGAAATTAGATGAGAAAAACATATCCTTACCTTCAAGAATCTTATACAGCTCATCTAAAAGATAATCCTTATTTAGAGAATCCTTATGTTTATAATTTAAATGCTGAACAAGAGAAGCGTCATATCCTGACGCTTCTCGATAATTTTGTTAATCAAAGACAATATATAAACATGACTCTATTGGATTGAAATGAAAGACCAATTAAGGAAATTGAAGGTATTATTTCTTCAGGATCAATTTCAAAAGATGGAAGTAGTAGTGTGCGGCGATCCGCATCTTTATCTTGTAGTGTAGATGGTGGAATATACAATGTAGATGAAATGGAAATGGACTTTTCTCTAAATAAGAAAGTTTTTATTGAAATTGGGGTTAAAAATGAAACGAATTTGTATCCTGATTGACCAATTTTATGATTCCCGCAAGGAGTCTTCTATATAAATTCTTTTAGTATGAATTCCGCGGTTACTTCTGCTGTTAATTTAACACTTCAATTAAAAGATAAAATGAGTTTATTAAATGGAGATGTAGGCGGAACTTTACCGGCTACAGTTCAATTTGATACAATGACTACTCAATTAGCTGATGGTACCATCACTGAACAAAAAGTATTATATTACAATATTATTACAGAATTAGTACATCATTGAGGTGGAGAAGATTTAAATAATATAATTGTACAAGATGTTCCATTGCGTATTCGTAAAGTAATGCGTTGAAATGGTGAAAATCCAATTTACTTAGAGAAGATTTTTAATGATAATGCGGTAATAGATAATTATCAGTTTCATTTAGAAACAGATGGAACATATGATAAATATGAAAGAGGGGACGACGTTGGTTATGTTTACGCAGACTTTGTTCCCGTATCTGAAATTACTGGTGCTGCAGGAGACACTGTATGTACTATTTTAGATACCATTAAAAATCAATTAGGTAATTATGAATATTTCTATGATGTATTTGGCATTTTTCATTTTAGAGAAATTAAAAATTATTTAAATATTACTCAATCAAACATTATTTTGCAGGAGACAGGTAATCCGGGACGACATGTTAATTTAGAAGAGGGCCAATTTCAATTAGACACGGGATCTGAAATACAATATTTAGTAGAAACAACTAACGAAAAAATAATGTATTCATTTAAAGATAGTACAAATATTACTTCTATTACTGTTACTCCTAATTACAGCAATATAAAAAATGATTTTGCTATCAATGGAATTAGAAAAAGTACAACAAGTGATATACAATATTCTATTAGATATAGATGTGTAATAGATGAAAAACCAGAACCTATAGGATATGTAAATTCATCTTCCGCAGAAGGATATGAACGATATAGTCATTTATTATCTCAAACAGAATTACAAAATAATACAAATTATAAAGTTTGCTATGGTTCTTTTGATGATATAATTTATTATACCCATCCAGAAGCGTATAATGATATGATAGTTTTAGAAACCAATAGATTAGGTAAATGATATGATGCAATCACTACTCCGTATACTAATGATAATGGAGAAATAATTGAATTAGTAACATTACCTGAAGTTGGAAATATGGATCAAATATACCATACTTATGATGGTTCAGTACATGAATTTTGAATTTGATTAGGTTCTTCTTTTCAAAAACTCTATTTAAAAGAAGATTTATCAGATCCAAATGCGGGAACAAGAGAACCAATTATCTATAGTACGATAATTCCAGACCTAACTCTAAAATATTGTTTAGGTGAATATATTGCAATCGATTGGCGTACTTTTTTGTACCTTTATGGAATTGAAGCAAATGCTTTGGGCTTAGATCCAGGTCCTTATTTTCAAGATATGTACAGTTTTTGACCTGATGAATATGATCTCCGCAGAGATAGGCAAAGATTTTTTGGAGAAGAAAACGATAATTCAATTCATTATAAAACTTTAGCACAAGGAAATTTTTATTTTGATATGATTGATGCATCTTCATCTTCTCTTGGACAATATAGTGTTCAAAATATAGGTCGAAGAATGGATGTTTATAATAGTGACGATATTAATTGTTTATTTAGACCAGAAATTCCTAATATTGTTTTCTTAAATAAAGACAACCCAGAACAAAATTGGTCTGATAATACAACTGTAACAGAGTTAAGAGAAATTTCTAGTAAACGAGATATGTTATTAGCTCAAAGAGAAGAATGTATTTTAAATGGTCAGCCTTGAGTTCAAGTTCCTAATGACGTATTTGCAAATTTAATTACAGGAGGATATTTAAATAGCGCGTATGAAAGTTTAAGATATGAATTATTCGCGCATACTAAATATCAAAAAACAGTCTCTTTGACCGCTTTACCAGCATTTTATTTAGAGCCTAATAGTAGAGTTGAAGTATCCGATCATAGCACTAACACGTATGGTGATTTTATGATTCAAAATATATCTTTAACCTTAGGACCTGGGGCAAATATGGCAGTAACTTTAAATGAAGTATCAGAAAGATTATAGGAGGTGTTAAATGGCAAGAACTACTAGTTATGGAATGGGACAATATAGATATAATCAAACTTATAACTATATTAATCAATATGTAATAGATTCTAGTAAATATATGGATGAAAAAACTACTGATTATCAGAATGTTTGTATTAAATTACCAGATATAACTGTTAACGAACAACAAGGAACTATAATACCTTTAGTTCAATATGGTCGGACATTCTATATGCGATTAACAATACCTCAAAATAATCAATTTGATACGGTATTAAATTTAAAATTATGTCCAGCAAGCACAAAAGAAGTTGGACCTGATATTAGTCGTTTTCAACAAATTAAACAATTAATTGTTCCAAAAACGCCTACCCCTGACGATGATATTTATTCTAATGTAGTGCTTTTTGAGGTACCAGAAGCTGCGGACCCCAATAGAACATTAAAAGTTCAATTATGAGATGCCGCGCATAATATAGAAGAAAGAGAAAATCCAAATACATCTGTCCAATACAATGCCGGAGAATTATATTTAGAAAAAAATTTAAATGAAAAACTTGAATATCGTTATTGTATAGAAACTACAACTAATATCCAAGAATTTTTAAGTGCCAAATCTGTTTTAATGGATGATAATGAAGCTATTTTTACATTACCAAAAACTTGAAAAATGCGAGATACAACTGCCGCAACTGTAACATTTGATTTTGTTTTTTCACCTAAGTACAATTTAGCAGAAGGTTATTCTTACCTTCTTTTGGAGATTGATCGTAATGATGCGTATCAACGAACGATTCAATATGTTGACGATGATAATGAAAAAACCTATTATGGCACTAAAATTGAAAAAGAAAATGTTAAATTAGAACTTTGATCTGTATCTAATCTATTACAATATGGCGGAACAGCGCAGTCTCAAATTCAAAGTGGCACTACTTCTTTAACACATATTAGTGTTTGAGGTCATCCAGGACAATTACTAGATATTAATGGTGAAGAAATTCGTATTGGACAAAGTGGATTTTATGAACTCGATGATTTTACAATTAATGAATTGGGTGTAATTGTTACTGATCGTAACAAAGATAGATTTACTATTGACTATGAATATAAGATAATTACTTAGGGGGAAATAATATGGCCTTAGAAAGTTTCTACGGTGGAAAGCAAGGAATTTCCCCCGTTATTAAAGCAAGATTTAAATATGAAAGCACAGAAGATGAAGCCTATCAAGCACGCTTAAAACCAGGGCATCAAACAAAACTAACAAAAGAAGAAGCAACTTGGCTAAATGATGCTTTAAATGTTAATACTTATGTAGCTGGTAATTTTGTTACTTGAACGCCAGAACTTTTAAAACCTTTCACTATGAATGAATGTTTTAAAGATCCAAACTATAAAGATGTTTGATATGGTGAACTTTGTATTATTGATACCGATAATAAGTTAAATCCAAATAATGGTAATTTATATCGTCGAACTTTAAGACAAGCCACTCTTAATAATAAATATTTATATGCAGAGTATATTGGTCAAATTGTTGGACCTTCTGGTGGTATTCCTAATTTTGATTTTGGTTCTTTAGATGTTGAAAGAGGAAAGGCAGTAGGAACTGTTGCAACTTATTCTACTGAACAAGCTCCTTTAGATAATTCTAGTTGAGAATATTCTTATCCAAAAGAAGAAAATAATAATATTACAATAACTACAGAAGTTCCTGATAATAAAGATGGTATCGCAGTTTTATCTGCGGCTCAGCCTGGCGGAAATGAAGCTAACATTCAAATGGTTCCTGGCAAACAAGGTAATACATATAATGACACTATTCGTTATACTTGATGCAATGTTCGCCGTAAATTAGATGGAAAAAATGATGATGCATGAGTATATTTAGGATTTGAAATTCCTTATACTATTTATGATGCACAAGGACGTGAAGAAAATTATACCTATAATGGTGACGTTTTTATAGATAATTCTAACTCAAATCATCCTTTCTATAAACAATATGATTTTCATATCCCAAGAGGAACTAGAGGTATAGGTCCAGAACGAATTTTTACTATTAATCCTAAAGATTTAGGGGCAGAATCTTTTCCTGTTGGAGAAACTCTATATGATTTTGATGCTATTGATTATGACCAGGCAACAGATACATATTCAATTGATACTTCAAAAACAAAAACTATAAATGCTGATTCTAGTTATTGAGTAGGTAAATGAAATTTATATAATCCAAAAACTACTACTGTAGATACAGTTTATCAATATCTTGGGTCATATAAAGATGTTAGAGGAGTGTCTTTAGCAAATGATGGTACTTTAACTTTTACTTATTCAGATAATTCAACTCAAGTTTTTAGTAAAAAGATTAAATGAATTAATTCTATTGTAATTGATACTGATCAAAATAGTGGCACCTATGGTAAAATGACTATTAATTATAATAATGGAACTACTCCTTTTACTAAAGTACTACCTTTTATTAAAACAATTAGTTTTAATGATTCTACTGGTAAAATAACTACTATTTATGCTGATAATACTTCAATTATTATAAAAGACTCATTATCTGGAAATGATTTTGTTTTCGCTTATCCTAAAACAGTTACTTTAGATACTGATAGCAGTTCTGGTACATATGGTAAATTAGAAATTACTTCTAATACAAATACTCTTATGTTACAGGAAACTTTACCTTTAATTAAAGATGTTAATTTTAACAATTCTACTGGTAAAATTACTTTTACTTATTCTAAAATTGGGAATAAAGTTATTGGAGATATTTCTTACATATCTAAAATGAAGATATTAGATAATGGAACTCTTCAATATCAAATGAATACTGAAACTAGTACTTGACATGATCTTACGAGAATAAAAGATATTGATAATGTAGAAATTTTAGATACAGGTCATTTACAAATTACTTATAGAGACGGAAGTAATAGCGATTTAGGATTAGTAAGAGGAAATGCTATTGCTGGAGTCGTTTATACTTTAGAATCAGAGAGATCAGATAAATCTTTTGAATCTGAAAATTTAGCTTTAGAGAATCTACAACAAAAAACTTATGACACTTCTGCTTCAACTACGATTGGTGGTAATAATGATGGCCGCATTCAAGTTAATGGTTCTAACGTGACTGGCGGATTAGTAATAGCTACCATTAAAGAGCAAGAAAATTCAGAAGAATTTTATTCTGTATTATTCTATTATAATAATAATTTAGACGTATGACAATCTGCAGGAATTGTTGGAAATACTGGTTCAGGTGGTGGACAAGGCAATTCTAATATCTATATTCAAACTAGAACAACTGCTTATCCAGAAGAAGATGCGGTTAATCCTCAAATTTATTTCGTAGATGGTACTGCTAATAATGCATCTGCATCAGATAAAACTTTTGCTATGGAAGATTTTGCTCCATGAGTTTTTAATGAATAAAGAAGTTAATATGAAATTAGAACAGTATATAGGGCCTTTTACTGCTAATCAAGTAATTTTTAATAAATCTAATGTTAATTATTTACAATTAGGGATAGAGCATCCACACTCTATCCCTATTTCTGAATTAGACGACATTGAAAATGAAAATGATTGGCCTATTATAGTGGCTATTAATTCATCTACGCCTGGCATAATTACACAGAAAGATTTTGTTATATCTGATAAAGATATATTAGAATTAAAACCAAATGGATTATCTAATATTACAGTTATTATTAAAGAAAATATAAATAATCCTTATTTAATTATAAATGCAGCTTACGAGGACGCGACTTAAAGGAGGAACATAAAATGGCAGAAACACAGTTAACTCATAAGCTCCGCAACCCCAAGAGCTATAATGAATGAATGAATATTTGAACTTCTCATATTGACAAAGAAGATGGAAATATATTTTATAAAATTTATCCTTCGTCTGATTGAAAAATTCCTGTAAATTTATTAACTCCTAATACAGTAATAGAGAATAATGAAGGACAAGAAATAACAGATAATGAAACTTTAAATGTCACACAATCTCTTCCTATTGGAATTACTGTTCCTGTAGATAGATTAATTCCAATTGAAGGTGATACAACTTCTACATTACCTGATAATATCAAAATAACTTTAAATAATATTTCTTCTAATTCTAATATTTTTCCAATTATGACAAATTCAGTAGCAGGTATCGCAATAGCTGGTACTGGTTTGATTATGGATGAATCTACTGTTAATGTAGTTATTAATCAGGATAATATTGACCATATTATTTCAGATGGAATTATTTCTAAATCTAAGTTAGATCCTGAAATTGCTATTGTAGGAGGATCATCATCTTCAAGTGATGATAATACTTTTATTATTGAATTAGGTACAATTTCTATTGATAATTTAGATTCTACTTTGCAAAATAAAATACAAGTAGCAGCTTCAGATATTACAATAGATAGAATAGATACTAATTTATTAGGAGTCGGCGTAGGAATTGAAGATTCTCCTGAAAATAATGCAATTTTGACTGACACTGAAAAAGCAAAATGCGGCATTTGAATTCAATATTAAGGAGTAAAAATGGCAGCATTAAGAATGAATAATTTAATTTGGCCTGTTGGTGCTGTTTATTATTATTATACAACAAATGATCCAAATAATGAAATAAATAGCACTTCTAATCCAACTTTTAATGGAAAACATCCTATAGTTATTTTTGGAGGTACTTGACAAGGACCTACTACAGTACAAGATTCAGATGGCACAACTATTTATAAATTTGTAAGAACTGCTTAAGGAGGAGATATGGCTGTAACTTGAGTAAATATTACAGATATTTTATGGCCTGTTGGTAGTGTATATTATACAACTACAAATACATCAGAAAACAGTCCAGCTTCTTTATTTAATGGAGCTTGAGATGGCCCAGTTGCCGTAACAGATTCTTCTGGGGCTACTGTATACAGATATATTAGAACCGCATAAAAGGGTCAATTATAATAAAACCAAATATTTAAAAAACAATTAATATTGGTTATGAGAAAGGAGAAGTGATCAATGAATGAATTAAATAATTTATTTTCTCGCTACTCCTTACAAGAAGTAATAGTTTTAATAATTACTTTGCTTATTGTTGCGGAAAGTCTTTGAAAAACAATTGACTTTTTTTATAATAAACATCAAGTGCATCTAGGTAAAAAAACAAATGCTCGTGAATTTGAAAAAGGAGTTATTGCCTCCTTAGATAAAATTAACGATAAAATTGATGAATTAAATGAACAAAATAAACAAACTCACCTGCAACAAGAGCAAGTCGAGCAAAAACTTGCTCTTGTACAGGAACGAATGCAAGAAAACGCAAGGTCTTTACTAATTGACGCTCATCATAGATTTTGTTATCAGTATCAAAAAATTGATGATTTAAATTTACAATCAATTGAACGACATTATCTTTATTATAAAACCGCAGGTGGAGATACATTTATAGATCATTTAATGGAAGAAATTCGATCTCTACCTAGAGTGAATTATTTTACTGAACAGCCAACGAGTTCACGAGGGGAGGATAAATAAATGGCAAATGAATTAAAAGCTACTGTAATTAATATGAAATCATTAAGTCAGAACATTACCGACCCCGTTGTTGTTGGTGCTGGTGACGCGGCTGGTAGAGCTCTTCGTATTATTTTTACGCAAGAAGCCGCGGCACAATTCACTCCAGAAACTAAAGTATATTTATCTTGATGGCATCAAGAAAAAAATATTAAAGGATATAATGTCTTTACTGAAATTACAGATGAAGAAGATGAAGATTTTCCTCCAACTTGAGAAATACATTATCCTAAATCTATGCTTTATGAAGGTAATGTTTTAGCTTGTATTCAAATCGTTGATGGAGTAAGTATTGCTACTTCTGTTAACTTTACTATTCATGTTTTAATTGATCCAAATGATGGCTCTGGTTTTGTCGCATCTGATGATTATTCAGAATTTCAAAGAGCAGTTACTCAATTAGCTTCTGTTGAAACTCAAGCTCGTAGACAATTAATAAATCAAAAAATTGAATTTGAAGATATGCAACTTGCTTTTATGGATATTCGCCGTATAGTTACAAATAATGAAAATATTGCCAATGAAGCAAGACAAATATCTGAAAATGCTTTAGGTGTTGCAAACGAAGCATTAGAAACTATTGAAGACTTTACTACTTTAGCTAGAGAACTCCAAGAGCAAACTCAAGGATTTGATTCTAGAATATCTGAAGCAGAAGATATAGCTAATAGAGCTTTAGATAAAACAGATCAAATAGCTACTAATATTGCAGATGTTGCGGCCGCAGTTCGAGAAGTTGCAGAAAAAATTACAGATATTAGTTGCGAATGTGGATTACAAGAAGAAGAAGTCATGACTCTCATTCAGCAACAATTAGATAATTATATAACAAAAGATGAAATTGATGCTAATTATGCAACTCTTGATCAAGTATCTAATTTCATTACACAAGAACAACTAAGTAATTATGCAACTATAGAAGCATTACAAGGATATGCGACTATTGAAGAAGTTGAAGGAAAACTACAAGTGGCAATTGAAGAAGCCCAGGGCGAGCATAGTGAACTTTGAGCTGCATTGCAATTTGTAGACGAATCTGAAGACGATGATGATAATGGGGAAGGATAAATTATTATGGCTCAAATGAAATTAATTTACACAACCTCTAAAAAAATCAACGAGTTAGCAATTGCGGATGGTCAATTGATTTTCTGCCCAGACGATAATATTATCGCTTTAGATATGAAGAGCCAACGTTTTACCTATAAAACAATTAGAACTTTTGAAACAGATGCAGATAGAGTTAATGCTGTATTTGCTGCTCCTGGTTTTTACTATGTAGAAGAAACTAATATGATTTGACGCTTAACTGAATCTAAAGTTTGACGTCAAGTTACTCCTACTAATACATCTCCTATTGTATATGGAGAAACAGAAGAGGTATTTCCTTCTATTGGAGAAGAAGGAATCTTATATCATACTGATAAGGGTATTTACAATTGGAAGCCCCAATTGAATACATATAATTTAATTGCAAACGCTAATACCTGAGAGGGTATTTAGCACTTACGACGAAAGGAAGATGTAATGGCTGCTAATTTAGTTAAATTTGTATATGCCGCTAGTGCAACTCCACAGCAAATTGCCGCATTTGATAGTAATACTATTTACTTTATCGGCAATACGCATCAGATCTACAAGGGCACTACCCTCTATGACGGTGGATCTTCAGATGTAGCTGCTGAGCTTACTACTCTTGAAGGGTATATTGGCACTTTACCTGTTTCTGGCGAGTATGATGATCTTATTGATTATATTGATAAGAGCATTGCAGCTGGTGATACAACTGTAACTGGTTTAGTTACTACTCTTGAAGATAGCCTTGCTGATATCGCAACAAGTGGAGCTGCTGCAGATGCTTCTATCGCAGATATCGCGGGTAACTTTACTGCTACAAACGTAGAAGATGCTCTTGCAGAACTCCATACTGCTATTGGAACTGGTGGAACTAACGCCGCGGTTACAATTACTAAGACTGCTGGTGGAGCAAATGATACTTACGCTTATCGTTATGTATTTAGTCAAGGTGGAAATGCAATTACCAATGGTACAATTGATATTGCTAAAGATATGGTTGCTACTGATGGTACTTTAGTTCATCCTACTGCACAAAATCCAATTACAATTGGTGGACAGCAAGTAACTTCTGGTGCCTATATTGCAATGACAATTGCTAATGGCGATACTTTCTATATTAACGTTGCTGACCTTATTGAGTACAATTCAGTTTCTAGCACAGATGAAATCACCTTAACCGATACCAATCATACAATTACCGCCACTGTTGGTGAAATCGCAGCTTCTAAGATTATTTACCAAGCTGCTGAGGGACAAACTCCTGCTAAAACAGTTGCTCAAGCAATCAATGCTTTAGAGTCTGCTGTTGGAACTGGCGGAAGTGTTGATACCAAGATTTCCAATGCTATTGCTGCTCTTGATGCCGATGTTGATGCTACTGCTGGTAGTGTTATTACTGGTATCACTGAAGTTGATGGTGTAATCACTCATATTGATGAAGTTGCTTTAACTGCTCAGAATGTTGCTTATGGTAACTCCACTGTTAAAGCTGCTCTTGATACAATCGGAACCATTCCTGGCACTTCTAGTGCTTTAACTGTTATCGGATATGTTGATGAGAAGGTTGGCGCTGGTGTAACAGCTCTTGACGCTGATGTAGACGCAGTTCTTGGTGCTGGTGATACTGATGCTGAAGCTGTCGCAGTCGTAACTGGCGTTACAGAAGTTGATGGTATTATTACTGGCGTTGATAGTGTTGCTGCTGATAAGGCTGGTGCAGCTACTCGTGCAAAGGCCGAGGTAATTGGTACTAATAGCGATGCTGCTTCTGCAAACACAATTTATGGTGCAAAAGCTTATGCTAATGCAGCTGTTGCAGCCCTCGATGCAGATGTTGATGCTGCTACAGATACAACTGTGACTGACGCTGAGAAAGTTGCTGTTGTTACTGGTGTAACTGAGGTTGATGGTGTTATCACAGCTGTTGATAGCGTTGATGTTGATCTTGCCGGCGCTGCAACTCGTGCAAAGAACGCTGTAATTGGTTCTGCTTCTGATGCTGCAACTGCCGCTACTATTTATGGCGCAAAAGCTTATGCAGATAGCATTGTTTCTGGTGGTCTTGCCGCTCTTGACGCTGATCTTGATGCTACTGGTACCGCACAGCATGCAGGTGTCTTTGTTGTTTCTGGTGTAACTCAGGTCGATGGTGCTGTCACCGCAGTTGATTCTACTGAGGTTGAAGTTGCCGGTGCAGCTGCTGCTGCTGAACAAGCTGCTAAGAGTTATACTGATGCTGCTCTTACTTGGGGTAGTTTAGCCTAATTTCTATTGTTCATAAAATTTTATAGAGGGGTATTAAATATACCCCTCTATTTCTTCATATACAAAGGAGGGCCGCATGGCTGGAAGAGTTAGATTTTATCGTGGAGCACAAGGGACCTCCTTACCTGCTACCCATCAAGATGGTGCTATTTTTATAATTGAACGCACAGGCACTAATAATCTTGGTGATATGTATGTTGACATGGATAACGGAAAACGGCTCCACATTGTCCCCGACTCTGAATTCATAACTTATGATTCAACAATGTTAAATACTACTTCTTCTCTTGGTCAAGTATATCTTTTTCAAGAGACAGGCAAAACGGGTATTGCTGTTGGTGATGGACAAGCTTATATAGGAGATTTGCCTGTTTATGACTCAACAACAAAAGCAATTTTACAAAATAAAGTAAATGCTTATACAGGGAGCGCTTATTACCAAGAAACTACTGCGAGTCAACGAGCTGCAGATGGATTAAATGCTCCTAATGATGCAGAGACTTTAATTCTTTCTAGAGAATTATGACTTTTTTAAGGAGGCGAATGTCTTAAATGGCAGATATTTCAAAAATTACATTGCCTAATGGTAATACATATAACATAAAAGATGCCGAAGCTAGAGCTCAAATTTCAGCTTTAACTGGCGGAGATGCTGTTGTTTTTATGGGTGTTTCTACAACTGCTCTTACTGATGGCGGAAGTGAAAGCCCAACAGTAGGTGGATCAACTAAAACGCCTGCTCCTGGTCAATTATATTTTTATGGTTCTCAAGAATTTATTTATGGAACTGATAATAAATGGCATGGATTAGGAGATTTAAGTTCACTTGGAACTTTAGCATCTAAAAATAAAGTTAAGTATGATAAAGCTACAAGTGTTGGGTATACTAGTACCAATTCTACAAAATCAGTTACTATTTCAGGTACCAGTGCAGCAGTAAGTATTACTGCAACTGCTAATAATAGCGGCAATTATACTCCTGCAGGTACAGTTTCTCAACCAACTTTTAGTAATGGTTCAATTAGTGGTTCCGGAAAGACTACTCCTACTGGTACCGTTTCTCAACCTAGCTTTAGTGGTACAGGAGTTCGTTTAGTAACTGGTAATATCGCAGTTCCAACGTCTGCTTCTTTTACTGGTACTGAAGCTACAATTAGTGTAAGTGGTACCGCGACAGGTACAGTTTCTCAACCGACATTCTCTGGTACAAAAGCAAGTGGGTTAACTGTTAGTCCTGCGGCTAGCGGAACTGCAACTTATACTCCAGAAGGTACTGTTGCAGCTCCTACTATTTCTGTAGCAACAGCAGGTTCTACAACAACTATTAAAAATCCTACTTCTGTTACAGTTGCTAAAACAGTTGTAGCTGCTGCTCCAGGAGCTACTGCTCCTTCTAATAATCTTACTTATTATAGTGTAACGGATGAAACATTGAGTCTTTATCAATTAGGTTATACTACAGGAGCTTCAATTACAACAAGCAATGTTACTGTTAAAAATGGAGATGCATCGTACTCTGCGAGTGCTCCAACCTTTACTGGTACAGGAAAACGTCTTGTTCTTCAAGACTATACTCCTGCTGGTGCAGTAAGTCAACCAAGTTTTTCAAGCGGTGCTATTTCAGGATCCGCTACCTATACTCCTGCAGGAACTATTGGACTTACTACTAGTAATAAAACCGCGACTGTTAGTGCTGCTTCTAGTGGAACAGTTACTTACACTCCTGGTGGTACAGTTTCTCAGCCAACTTTCACAGGCGACGAAGCAACAGTCAGTATTACCGGTACCGCAACTGGTACAGTTTCTCAACCAACATTCTCTGGTACAAAAGTACAGCTTGCTGGTACAACAACTGCTTCTGGATCAGTTACACTCCCGACTCTTACGGTCAGCCATACTACTACAGAAGCAACTTACGAATAAAATCAAATATTCTCTTAGGGCAACTTTATATAATTATAAGGTTGCCCTTTTTATTTTATATGAAATAGCTTTGAGACATTTAATAAAGGAGGTCATTATATGGCTACAATTTCAAAAATAAAATTACCTAATAATGCCTCTTATGATATTAGAGACGATTACTCTATGTGGGGCGGCCGCAATTTAGTCTATAATAAAGAAGAATCTAGCATAGATGGAAAATTAGATTTTCAATATGATATTTTATATGGTATGGAAAATTTTTTAGAAAATTTGAACGTAGATGATATAATCACAATTTCTTTTGAAGCAAAAGCTGCTTCAGCTGTTTCTGGGTGTACTATTTATGCTTATCAAACTTCTGGAAAAACAATTGGAACAGCTCCAACGATCAGTTTAACAACAGATTGACAATATTTTAGTTTTCAAACAATAGTAAAAAACTATACTGTTAATTATAACAATAATGGTAGCATAATGTTTTTTTATTGCTCTAATTCTACTGATAGAAGTATATTAAAATCAATTAGAAAATTAAAAATAGAATATGGCACTAAACCAACTGATTGAAGTCCTGCACCAGAAGATATAGCAAGATTTATCGGTAATGAGACAATTGAATTATATAGTGAGTAGGTGACATTAATGGCAAATTTAATTTCAAAAATAAAAACTCCTAATAATGTTGCTTATGATTTACAAGATAAAGTTTCTACTTTTGGAGGAACTAATCTTTTTGCTTGAAACATTCATTCTAAAGATCAAGAAATTACTTTAAATAATTATCAAAATACAGGTAGTTTTACTCAATTTACTAATAGTTTACAATTCGACCCTTCTAAAACTGTTGGAGAAAAATATACTATTAGCTTTGATGTAATTTCTCCAAATGGAGCTACAAATGTTTTATTATATAACAATAATGGGGTTCCTAAATATTTTTATTTTACTCCTGTGACAGTTGCTACGAATGTAGAAAATGCTTGAGTACATTGTATTTATACAGTAACAAATACACAAAATACTTCTTCTACTGCGTCTACAAATGAACAAGTTTGAAAAAGAATTGAAATATATGCTCCTTCTAAAATGGGAGTTAAAGTAAAAAATATTAAAGTAGAAAAAGGATCTAAAGCTACTGACTGAGCTCCAGCCCCGCAAGATTTAGTAACTTATAATGGTACAGACACCATTGAATTTTTCCAATAGGAGGTACAAATGGCTGAATTAACGAAAATAAAAACGCCTAATAATACCACCTATGAATTAGCTGATAAATATTCCGAATGAGGTGGATATAATCTTTTAAAAAATATTCCTAAATCTCAAAACACTACTGGATATAATTTTTTACAACTTAATTTAACAGAAAATTTAGTTGCTGGAGAAACTTATATTTTACAACTTTGAGACGTTGTATTGGATAGTAATTCTAGCGGTATTATGGTTTATTGAGGTGGAGGTAGTGTTAATCTTACAAGTAGTGGCAAAAAACCAACAGATGGGTATATTTCTTGAATATTAACTCCAACTGCAGCGAATGCTTCTGGTAGTGGAGCTACAAATTTATGATTGAATTTATATAATTTTACTTCTGGACATACTGGACAAAGTTGTACAGTTGGAAAATGAAAATTAGAAAAAGGTCACAAGGCAACTGATTGATCGCCTTGTTGAGCAGATATATTTACTTATGCAAGTGACACAATTACAATGAATATTTAGGTGGTGAATATAATTGGCTGATGTTTCAAAAATTAAATTAGGTGGCACTACCTATAATATTAAAGATGCAAGTGCAATTCATGGTACCGTATCAACAGGAGACTCTGTTACAGTTACAACAGGAGATTCTGTTACAGTAGGTACTGCATTTACAGTACCGAATGTTACAAGCGTTGGTTCTGCACCAACTTTAGGCACTGCAATTCCCGCAGATGATATCACAGCTTGGACAACTAATACTCCAACTACAATTACGTATACTGCTCGCAGTATTCCAAATGTTACTGCCGCAGGAACTGCAAGTTATGCAAGCGGTGGTTTAACGATTACTAATACTACTCTTGGAACAGCAATTGCAGCTGATGATATTACTGAGTATACAGCTGGTACTGCCGCTTCACTTTCATATACAGCAAAATCAATTCCAAATGTTACTTCTGTTGGCTCTGCTCCAACATTAGGAACAGCATTTACGATTCCAAATATTTCAAAGAAAACAGTCGTAACAGGCGTTACAAAGAAAACTGTTGTTACAGGTATTTCATAAGGAGGTAGAATATGGCACGAGGTGTTATCGGAAATATCACCGCTGGTGGTGAAAAACATTATGTCGCATCTACTCTTTATGGTACATGTGCAACAGCTGCAGCTACTGCGGCTAAAATAGTAAAATTAACTGAAGCTATTACTGATACAGCTTGATTACAAACTGGTATGTTATTATGTATTAAATTTACATATGCAAATGGTGTAGCTTCTCCTACTTTAACTATTCAAAATAGTAGTGGTACTCAATTAATTGCAGCAAAATCAATTATGAGATATGGAACTACTGCTCCTGGTACGAGTGCAGCAACTTCTTGAACAGCTGGAGCTATCGTTCCTTTTATTTATGATGGAACTAATTGAATTGAAGCAAGTTCTTGAGATAATAACTCTACTTATACTGCTTTGTCTCTTGGATTTGGATATGGTACATGTGGAACTGCAGCCGCGACTGTTGCTAAAGCTGTTACACTTAGTTCTGGTGCTTTAGGAGCTAATGGTAGTATTGTAGCAGTTAAATTTACATATGCAAATACAGTAACTAATCCAACTTTAAATGTTAACAGTAAAGGTGCTAAAAATATTTTTTGAAAAGGTGCTGCGTTAACAGATACTACTTTAATTAAAGCTGGAGACATTGTTACTTTTATGTATGACGGAACTCAATATCAAATTATTGGAATTGATTCTGCGAGAGCTACAGTTACTCAAACTGCGACTTCTACAGACGCAGATTATGAAGTTTTATTTTCAGAAACTGCGGATAATACAAGTCGCACTGAAGGAACTCGTAAAAATAATAATTTAACTTTTAATCCAAATACTGGTAATTTACAAGCTACCACTTTTAATGAGCATACTCTTGGAGCTGCGTGTGGATATAATGTAGATACAACAATTAATACAAGTAATCCTTCTGAAAATTTACCTACAAGCTCTGCTGTTGTAGGATTGCTAGATAATCAAACAGAAATTTTTATCGGAGAAACTGCTCCAGCAGATAGTTATAAACTTTGAATTCAAATTTAAGGAGGTAATAAATGGCAAAACCAAAAACACCTTCTTGATTTACGACTTATTTTTCTGAAAATAATGATAGTATGCTAATTTTTCCAAACTTTTCTAATAAAGGTTTAGGAGAAGATTTAAATTTTTATGCAGAAGCAAATCTTATTGGTGTTCATTTAGATGATGGTACGGTTTCAGATGACACTTCTTTAATTATATCTGGAAGCGAACAAGTTCTAAATTATGAACTAGAGTTTCATGCGACAGATATTTTACAACTTTAAAAAATATTAAGATATAAAAGGAGGTGTTTTATGGCAACTTCAGGTACCATAGAAGGTAATTGAGTGCAAGTTAGTGGTAATCATTTTTGAGCTAAAGGAAATTGGTCAATTACAGAAACTTCTACTAAATATACTGTAAGTATGAATGTATATGTTATTATAGGCGCTGGCCATTATGAAGATTTATCTAATTTTAAATTACAATATGCATTTAAATCAAGCGAATCTTGGTATCCTTCTGATGGAATAGAGAGCTCGGAATCTGGGTATATTGATCGAAGAGGTTTAGGCGATAGTAGCCCTCAATATATTGGTAATGTATCATGGGAATATGACAAAGGAACTTCGCCTGCGGCAATCCGTCCTTATCTTCGTGTTAAAGATACTTGGGTAAATTCAGGTTGAAGTACAGCTAGTGCTTCAGGTACAGTATATACTGTGCCCGCACTTGTCACTACTTATACGGTAACATACAATGCTAACGGGGGTAGTGGAGCTCCTGATTCTCAAACTAAAACAAAAGATGTAACTTTAAAATTAAGTAGCACAATTCCAACTCGTGCTGGATATACCTTTAAAGGTTGAGGAACTTCTGCAACAACTACAACCGTATCATATGCAGCTGGGGCTAATTATACTGCAAATGCAAATATCACATTATATGCTATTTGAACAGCAAATGTTTATACTATTACATTTAATGCTAATGGTGGTAGTTTAGGTAATGTACCATCAACAAAAAGTAAAAATCATGGAGTAAGTATTACTTTACCTACAGCTACACCTATATATAGTGGATATACTTTTGATGGATGAGCAACTAGTAGTACAGCAACTTCTTCGACATATAATGCAGGAAGTACTTTTAGTACAAATGCAAATACAACTTTATATGCTATGTGAAAATATACTGTTACTTATAATGGGAATGGTAGTACCGGAGGATCGACAACTGCTCAAAGCGTAAATAAAAATTCAAATGTAACTTTAAGAAGTAATGGTTTTACTAAAACTCACTATAATTTTTCTAAATGAAATACTAAAGCTGATGGCACTGGAACTTCATATAATAATGGAGCAACTTATACAGGTAAAGCTGCTATTACTTTATATGCTCAATGAGTTGATAAACCAACACATACTGTTAGTTATAATGCTAATGGTGGAGACGCAAATAGTGTACCTTCTTCTCAAATTAAATATGAAAATGAGAGTTTAACATTGTCGTCAACAATTCCTGTTAATGAAAATGTAGGCCCTAATGGAGAATTATATAATTTCAGAAATTGAAATACAAATAGCGGTGGCACAGGTACTTCTTATAATGCAGGTGGAGCTTATACTTCTAATAGTACAACTGATGTAATCTTATTTGCTCAATGAACAACTGATTGATCTCAAGTATATTATGATTATACTTTTTATAATAATGATAACACAGATGGAATCTTATTCACTGGAACAAAACAACATGGATCAGATCATAGTTATACAATACCAAATTCTTCAACAGCAATACCTACAAGAGAACATTATATCTTTAGTGGTTGAAGTTTAGATGAACCTACTGAATATAATTCAGGAAATACGACAATATATCAGCCTGGAACAACTATAAATATAGATAGAGATACTAGCTTTTTTGCTGTTTGAACACCTGAACCATATAATATTACTTTTAATGCGAATCCTCCTTTAGATAATTATGGAAATCCTCAATCTGTATTAAATATGCCATCTACTGAAATTAAAAGATATGATGAAATTCACTTTATCTCTGAAAAAATTCCAACTAGTGATAACTATATATTTAGAAATTGAGTAACTGATTTAGAAAATGAAAATGCGGTTATTTATCAACCTGGAGAAGAATATGATGAAAACGCTCCATTAATTTTATATGCAACTTGGAATGTCGATAATGCATTTCATACAATAATTAATATTGGAGAAAATATTCCTAATTATGGTTGAATAGATATATATAGTGCTGGAGACTGAGATAAAGGAATTAACTATCATGCGGCTGGAGCGAACTCTGCTCATATAATGTGGTTTGCTCATTCTAAATTACAAGCCTTAAAGTTTAAAATAGATGACGGAACATAAGAAATAAAAGGAGGAATTTAATATGGCAAATCCAACAATATCTCAAATTAAAGTCGGAGATATTACTTATGATACCTGCGATGAAAATTTAAGAAATACATTATTTAATTCTGAGGTACTTAATTTTGAAAATATACGTACAATTAGTTTTGGAGATAGTAGTGCAACTGATGGGACTGAATTTCAATTCCGTGTAAAAGATAGCACTTTTCCATCTGGTGTTTATTTTATGAAAATTATTACAGGTCCTTCTGGAAGTGCTGGAGATGGTATTATTATTGATGCGGGCGGATTAACATGCATCGGAGGAGGAGAAGCCGGAAGAAATTTGTATGCTGCTTTGACCAATGGTGGCACAACTTCAGCACATGAACAATTACATTTAGGTTCAGATAATGAAATACAATTTCATTCTAATTGTCAAACTGTTGCAAATAGAAAAACTATGATTCTTGATACTTCTGGTAATTTAACTGTTCCTGGGAATATTATTCCGAAATCGCAAACAAAGAATACTGTATTTGCTGCACCAAGTAATGCTAATGGAGCTCCTTCTTTTAGAGCTTTAGTTGCCGCTGATATTCCAGCTCATAGTACAGATAAATTAACATCAGGCACATTGCCATTAGGTAGAGGTGGTACTGGAGCGACTACTAAAATAGCAGCTTTTAAAGCTTTGGGCGGCTGAACATCAGTTGCTACTACTAGTGGAACAACTGCAAAAACTTTTACAAATGTTTCTACAACTGGATATACAGAAATTCTTGTTATGGCTTCATATAATGGAACAGTAGGATCGACTGATTATAAAAGTTCTATAGTAATTCCAGTAGTACAACTTAGTTCTGGCGGCGATGATTATTATTTGGGCGGTGGTTGATGAAGTAATTCATATGGAGCAAGTGCTAATATTTCATTAACTAAAATAACTCCATACCAAGGTAGAGCCAATGGCAGTACAGTTAATATGTCATGAACTGTATATGCAAGATAAGATTATATAAAGGAGAAAAATACGATAATGAAAATTTTAAACACTTCAGGAGAAGAAATCATTAATCCTGATTTATCGCAAGGTTATCTTGAAGAATCATTATATACCTTTATAATTCCTGCAATTCCTGCTCAATCACATAACTGAATCTCTGGCATTTTCTTTTCTGATGGTTCTGCTTATTATCCAAAAGAAGATGATCCAAATAATCATATAGAAATTATTGATGCTCCAAATAAAAAATTCAAATATAATAATCCTGAAGATACTAGAATTATTAGTGGTCAATTAATTTCTGAAATTATTGACATACCTGAGCAGCCTAAACAGGAAGTTATAGAAAAAGTTTTAATTTACCATCCATATAATGAATTAGAACTTACAAATCAAGATAATATTAACGATATTCTTCTTCTTATCGCTGATTTAGTTGGCGGAGAAGAAGAAATCATTGAAGAAAATGATCAACCTGTTGAGGATGAATCCATCGAAGATGAATCTGTTGAAGATGAATCTGTTGAAGATCAATAAAAGCTTAATCAAATATAAGGAGTGAAATAAAGATGGTAACTGCTATCGCTTATAAAATTATTAAAAAAGCTGTTATTCTCCGTATTTCTTTTGGAGAAGATGTTATTGAGATTTTAAATTCTTATCCTAAGCTTTCAGACTCTCAGCGTGCAAAAATGCTTGTAGAGCTTGCAGAAGAAGGGTTTATCGAAGGGGCTGAATAAAATGTTTGATTTTAAAACAATTTCAGGATTAATTTCCCCTATCATTGTTGTTGCTTGCTTAACTTTTGGCTATGTGATTAAACATGGTATTCATAATAAAACTGTAAATGCTTTTATTCCTTTAATCCTAGCTATGGTAGGGTCTGCCGCAAATATCTGGTATACCGGATTGGTAGATCTTCCAACATTAGTTACAGGCGGAGTTAGTGGATTAGCTGCAACTGGATTATATGAAGGTTTTACTAATATCTTAAATTTGCCATCTTTAACTCAAGATAACATAGAAATTGAATATGGCAATACATCTGATACGCAAGAATTAACAGGCAAACATTTTACCTAAAAAAATAAGGGGTACTCTATTAATTTAGAGTACCCCTCTTTTTTTTTATCTAGATTTTATCCAATAACTAATGCACGATTACCGCATTTATATCAGGTCATTTCAAATAAATTTTTATTAATACTAATAAATCCTTCTTCTGGATCAATAGCATATAATTCATTGTTTAAATCATTGATATGATAAATTACTAATGGTTTAGCATAGCTTCAATAAACTCATCCGTCAAAATAATCTTTTTGTCCCATTTCAATTGTACTATATCAAACAATAACAGAATAATTATTTTTAACGATTTGCTCTAATAAATCTAGATTCATTTCTTCATCTAATGAAAAAGATGAAGTTCTAATAAATTCAAGATCATGTTCACGATTATAAGCTATCAAACTTTCAGATAATTCATTTGGTTCAATTGCTGGATTTTCAGATAATACATTCTTTAAAGAAACATTATCTATTTTATGTTCAAAATTAGTATAATAAATAGCACTAACACAATTAATTAATTGGTCTCTTAAAGAAGAATTATCACTACTAAAATAAGGATAGTAAATGTAATCATGAAAATACGGAGCATTTTCTAAATATCATTTACTTTCTTTATCCATTACAGTAGGAATTTCCATTTCTGTAACAGGAATAGTTGGCCTACTATCTATAGTATCTCTATGCGGCGAAAAAAATTTTATAACTCCTAATACTATAAATAATATTGCTAAAATAGATACTATAGAAATAATAACGTTAAAATGCCGATTTTGATTGTTCATCTTCTAATACTCCAGCGTACCCTAGACAAATAGCATCAGCTTCGTCTTCAGTTACTTTTTTATTAAAAAATTCTTTTACAAATTCTTGAGCTTTTTGTTTCTGTTCTGCTCTAGTTCGACCAAATTTAATTTTATGTTTTTCACTCAAAATACTTCTTCAATGAGAAGGTGCTAATTCAGTACAAGGAATATTTCCATAACAGGTATAAATAACTATAGCTTGAATCATAGCTAATTTTTTATAAGTTTCTGCGTTATTTTGATATTGAATTCCCTCATAATATAACTTTTGCGGATGATATTTTTCAAGTAAATCAAATAATTCTTCTCCAAAAGAATCTAATCGTTCTGCAATAGTTTTGTTTGCGGAAATAGAAAAATGTCCATGTGCTATTAATTGTTTATTATCGTAAACAGCTCAGCCAGTCATTCGACTAGCTTGATCAATAGCTAATGTTCTAAACATTATAAACCAGAGCTGCCTAACCCACCACGATCTTCAGTTCCAAGAGAACTAACAGATACAAAATCAATCTTAGGTTGAATTGGTTGAATTCTAAATTGACAAATACGTGTATTAGCTGGAATTATTGTTTCTCTTATTGCTAAAGCAGGAAACATTCAAATATCATTGTCTCCGCAATATGTAGAATCAATAACTCCAATTCCATTGGTTTGAAGAATACCTCAATTTTTATAAGTTGAGCTGCGAGGTGCCATAATAGCTTCATATCCTTGAGGAAGTTTCATCGCTATTCCAAGATTAATATATTGTCTATCAAAACGTTGTAGATGAACATCTTCATAAGTATAAAGATCAATTCAATCTCCATACTCTTCTTGTTTAATAGTATGTGCTCCAGGTAAATATTTTATTTTAACAGTGACATCGCCAGTAATAGATTTAGCTTGCGGAGTTGTTGCAAAATAAAGAGCTCAATCTGCTGCACTAAGATCATTCATATAAATTATTCCTCCCAAGGTGAGACATTCCCAATGGGAATTGTGGTTTGCATTTTAAAATCAATATCTTCTAAAGGAATATCTGGATCTTTAGCATCATTAAAGACAAGAACAACTTTACAAATAAACCATTCTGCAATAATTTCTCCGCCAGACTTCCTATTTCTATAAGTTTGAGTCCAAGAACTTAACACATAACCATAATCATGCGCAAATTGTTCATATTCTTTATGCAAAGCATTTGCATCTTCTTCTGACTCAACACGAATTTCCGCAGTATTTTTAATTAAATATTTAATCATTGAAACTCCTTTTAATTAGATACCTTTACAAAATCAAGCTGTTTAGTTTCTTCAATCCATCGAGAAATAAAATCTTTAGGTCCTACAAACTCAACTTCAACAGATTCTTGGTTATCTTTATAATTATTAGCTAAAAATTTAAGAATATTAACAGGAGGACTTACTTGTGCAATTTTCTCTTCTAAGCCTTCTTTTATTTGAAAAATCTCAGTCGGCATAACTGGATCCATATGGATAATTAATTTAGACATAATATTTTTTTCTCCTATCCTGCTTCTACAACCATTCAGTCTGCACCAAATAGCATAAACATAAACATTTCATCTTTTATTTTAACTCAAATTTCAAATGTATCTTCTCCATGCTGATATTGAATTGCTCATATTTTTCCACGACTACCTAAAATTTCTTGTAGCTCTTGGACACCTTTAAAAAAGTTATTATTTAGGATATGAAGAAGAGTAAAATCAGATCGTTCTTTACACATTATCATAAATCAACGAGTCTTATCTTTGCCAAATCAATCACCAATTACGTTCCAATTATAATCCATTGTAGCTTTATCTTGTGGAGGTAATTGAAGCATTACTTGTTTATTTAAATCATAGAGGGTTCCCATTTCCACTTCTGCCATTTTTACTCTCCTATTCTAGATATCTTCTTTTAAGAATTTTACTTGACCATTTCCATAGTCAATAATTCTATCTTCAGGGATATCATATGTTTTTATAGTACAATTATTTACATCCACTTTTTGGTTAGAAAAATAATTAAATAAAGATTCTAAAGAGTCGCATCCATATAGATATATTTTTTGATTATCTATGTATAAAGATTCATGCGGCAAAGGAAAACGAACAGTTCCATCTTTATAAAATCAAGGGCCGCCGCCATCTGGATTTTCATATCTATAAACAAGCATTAAATTTTCTCCTTATATTTTCTTACCAGTTAATATATTAAATAATAATATAACAAACCATACTCCAAAAGCTGATTTCCAAGAAAATATAAAATTAGTCTCAAAACAGAAATTCATTACAACAGTAAATAAATAATAAAGACCAGATGTGCAAGCGTAACTAATTAAACAAGCAAGAGCATATATAATAAATATAACGAATATTTTTGTTAAAGTTTCTGTTGCTGTATCCATATTTAACACACTTTCTTCCCATACTGATTTGGACTAGTCAAAGTTACTCCTAAGACGCTATCAAAATGATGTGGCTTATTAGGAACAAAACGTCCAAATTTAATTATAATATTTGTAAATAATTTTTGAAAATCTAAAATACGTTTTGCTAATTCTTGCTCTGTATATCCTGTATAAATAACAATATCATCTTTAGTAAATTTTCTAAATAACGCAATTAAAAAGTATAAATCATGTGCAGAATCAAAAGGTTCTAATCCTTGAAAAACAATGGCTTTAGTAATATCATTTTTTAAATACATTTGCACTATTTTTCGTGCAGAAATATCATAAGTTGGAGAATCAACTAAACTAGAATTTTGACATACTTGCATCCCACATTCTTTATCACATTTAAAATCACAATATGGAAATTCAATTACCATTGCTGGCTTACTATAATTAATAAAATCTTCTGCAATAATTCCTTTAATTTCCATTTATATTATCCCATTTCCGCATCTTAAATTCAGCTTTGCGAGTTTTACTTCAAGAATTAATTTTAGTATAGAAACCTACAATTCGCGTAAATTCAGCATCTTTAGGTTTTCCGCAAACTGGACAAGGGCCATCACCATAAAAAGCATGATTATCCTCGCATGTTGAAATCCTAGTATTAAAAGCAAAATATGTTACGCCTTTTTGTGCAATATAATTTGTCATATATAAAGCTTTTTCATAACTATCAAAAGGAGCATCAATATTATAATGTAAAATACTGCCGCCATTGCAGAAAGAGTCAAATTGAGCTTGGATTCTTACTCTCTCTTGGCCGGTAGTTTGAATCCCAAGAGGAATAAATTGATTACCATATAGAGGTAAATCATATATATCTGCGTCAGGATAAAAGAATTTATCTTTTTTCATTAATTTATCCGCGGCGGATTCTCCAGGAATTTGCTCACAATTCCAATGATAATCACAATCATTTTCAGTAATAAATTTATTTGCAGTACGCTGAATAAGTTTAAAGATTTGCTCTCCAAACTTAGAAGCTGCTTCCGTATAATAAGTATTACCAAGTTCGTCTAATTCAATATAGCCAAACTTTTTCATTGTTTCATAAATACCAATAAAACCAATGGTATTATATAAATGTTCAAAGTCAACTAAACCATAAGAGAAATTAGGAAGTAATCCTTTTTCAACATTGCGGACAATAATATGACGCACACAATCAAGAACTTTAAGATCAAGGATAACTCTTTTCTCGAGCTCGTTCAAGTATTCTTCTTCAGAATTAGTATCAAGAGCAATACGAGCTAAATTAATAGTTGATACTTTAACTGAACCTACTTTAAGAGCAGTACCTCCTACAGAATTAAAATATCCTAGATCATCAATATTACTCTTTAATCTACAACAATTACTTAAAGAATTAACAGAAGTATCTTGAAAAATATTACTATCAGACCATTTCATATTATGATGTAATGCCCAGTCCGCGAATTCCGGATCAACAAATCCATCAAGACTATCTAATGGATATTCGCCTTCTTTACGAAGAAGAGAAATTGTGCTAACAGGAAAAGTTAACATATTAGTAGAGCGAATTTCAGACATTACTTCCATATACCATTTTTGAAATTCAATAATTTCTTCTTCATAATCAATCATGAAAGTACCATCTGGGAATTCAGAGCCACCAAATAATGCTTCAAAATAAGGACGGTCAAATACAGAGGTGTTTGTAAAAGCAGATTGAGAACCGTCTCGCATTATACATTGATTGACTGCATAGATAAAACGTTGAAAACCTTGATTAGCATAATAACGTTCATTACCGCTACTTTTAATTCCTAAATAATCTGCATCTATATCTTTTTTCCAAAAGTAGAACATATAAGGAATAAGATTAGGAAGACCTACTGCTCCAGAACTGCGGTTACATGCATAATTTACAAATTCTTTTACAAAATCAATAAAAGTAGTATAATGCTGTGCGGGATGGGCATTGCGTTCTGGGAAGAAGTAAAGTCCTTTTTCAGCTAAATCTTTGAGGTCATATGCAAAACAATAATGACGGAAAGTAGAGCTTGAAGCATCATGCATATATAGCTGTCCAATCCACTCTGCCCGCAACCATTCATTTGCAGTTTTGAATCCATACTTCTTTTGGATTTCGTAGTAAATCTTATTAAAAGCAAGTAATTTAGAATGAGGTTTAGGCATTTCTCTTTCTAATGTTACAATGTCTTTATGACTAACATTAGAATTACTATCAATAGATGCGTCTGCTACAGTTTGCTGATCAATGAAATTAGAAATAAAATCAGTATAAGAAAGTTGTTCATCCCCAAAGCCATTTAATTCAGCAATCTCAGTTCCAAATTCTGCTTGTAATTTATTATATTGAGTTGTAAAATTCTTATTTAATTTAATATTAATTCTCATAAAGAACTCCTTTCTTAAAGTTGATTAACCCACTTAATAGCTTGCCCAAATTCTAAGTAATAATCATCAACTTTAAGAACAGGAGCCGTCATGAAACCTTTTTCAATGATTTTATCTATATCATCATTGAGCGTAAAGTCAATATTTTTTTGATTTAGTTTCTGCTCTAATACTCGACATTTAGGGCATCCTGTTGAAAACAAAATTACCATATAACCTCCTTTTAACTAAATCGTAATATACATATTATATGTATTTAATAATATTGATTTTACTTCTTTTGGCCCTAATGATAAAGACTGAATCATTATGACCAATAATTACGCCACTGATGCTCATCATTTTGTCTTTTTCGAGCTCTATCTTCATTACTCTTATGAATATTTTTCACAAATTGCGGCCGATCAGTTAATTGAAATAAATCAGCTAAAGCATTATTTCAATCACTATGTCCAATGGTAACAGCCCCAGTATCTTCATTTAATTCTAAGAAATCTCCGTCATAGAGATATTTAATATCAGAACTATCATATGTTTCTCGATAAGTTAAGAAACAAGTAATTGCAGCATTACCATAAGGTTCAACTACAAGACCACGATCAACTAATTCGTTAACTCACCAAGGAATAGTTGGATCTCCAATATAATATCTATATTTCATTTTATCTCCTAAACATATATATCGAAACTATCATCTATAGTATATTTTTTAAGACAATAAGGACATTGCAAATATCCTATCATAAAAATTTTTTTACCTGTATAAATAAGTCTTCCATCCACTATTTTACTTTCATCGACTACAGCACTATCGCCCGCAATTAAATTTGTCCCGCATCTAGTACATTGACCATAATCTCTATTGCGTATCGTCATCTTCTTCTCCCCATCTGCGGCTTGTGATTTCTAACTTAGATTGATTTATACTAGTAATTCTATAAACTTGATGTGACTTATTATGTCGGTAAGCTTTACTAAAGAACATCCCTGAACGTTTAAAACCATTTATCATAAGTAATGTGCCGCGAGTAAACCATCCTTTTTCCATTACTTTCTTAGTTCCATCGGGCTGAACTTGACTCATTTGTCGATTTAATCTTGCGTAATAATCTCTACTCATTTTTACTGTAACTACACCACTATCAGGTGTAAGAATACTAATACAGGATTTATTATCTTCTTTTGCAACTACTGTTCCAATAATTCTACAAGTTTTAAACAATGGAATATCAACACCATTACGTTTAAAAGTTCTTTCTACAATAGGATTATCAGGTTGTTGATTATATGGAATAATATTATAAGATATTTTATCAATATTAGCTAATGGATGATCATGATAATAAAAACCAAGACTATCCATTTCCCAAGTTGCTAAAGTGCCAGCCGCATATTTATCCCACATTTCATCAAACAAAGTTTGATTTAATTGTCGCAATAATTCATCTTGATGTGCTTTAAAATAATTTCTAGCTTTATCCATACCTTTTGTATAAAGTTTTTTCCATACTGGCTCTTTAATTGCCAATCCTTCTTCAAAAGGTTCAAGCAAATCTACATCAAAAAATTGTTCATAAAATTCATAGAAATTATCATTAACAAGAAGATAATCTCCAACACGGCAAAACTTTCTAAGAGCTTTATTAAATACAAATAATCTCTTTTCAAAACTTAACTCTGCGGGAATTAAATTACGTTCCATTAATCCATTAAAATTCTGCAATGTAATTCTCTTTTTTGGTTCACAAATTGACCAAATGTATTCCCGCATAATATCTTCTCGATTTCCAAATTTATCAAATGCTCCACTTTTAATTAGAGAAATTAAAACTGGTTTCTTAACTTTGACTTTCTCTTGGAAATCTTCTAATCCAGTATAAGGACGATTTTCAATAATTTCTTGAATGATTTCGCCGCCAACACCGTTTAATCCTTTAAGACCGTATACAATACTACCAGTTTCTACATCTGGCTCAAACATATATCCAGACTTATTAATATCAATTAATGACATTGGAATACCACGATGAATGATATTTCCTACAGCTTTTGCAATCTTACCATAATTACTGCTTGCATCTTCATCTAGTCCCGCGTCTACTCTAAGACATGCTGTATTCCAATAGACAGGATCAAAATAAGTTGCAAGATAAATTGTTTGAAGTCCTACAAAACTATATGCAAGACTATGGATAAGACTAAAACTATAACCCATTTGCGGCTTAATTGCAGTTTCCCAAACATATTCACCAAGTTGTCTTGAAGTTGCTTTAGATAAAACTAACTCATGTAATTCTTCAATGCGGTTCATTTGCTTTTTCGCACAAATTTTACGAGCATCGTTAGCTTCTTTAAGACTAAAGTTACAAATATCGGGATCCATTAAAATCATCATCATATCTTCTTGTTGAGCTGGTGTTGCGTATGTTCCAAGATAATATGTTTCAAGAATTTTTTGATCTGAAGATGAAATTGCCCATCGCCGCATTTCATCATACCACTGAGACATATTATCTTTCATTCTTTTATATCTCTCAGTAGGTGTCTCTCCGCCTTTTTCTGCGGCCATTAATCTCATTACAGAATTACAGTTCGCCATTTCACGCGGCGATCTTGGCTGCAATAATTTTACAGTTTGACTTCCAACTTGACTATCAAATTGAAAAAGTTTTAACACTTTCGCTTCCGAAAGAGTTTTCCAAATTTTATCATCTTCTATTGGAAGTACATCAGGATGAAGATACTTATCATATAATTGACGTAATGTTAAATCTTGTTCTACTTCATTATATTCTTGTAACATATTTAAACATTGAACAATTACATCTTGAATTTCTGTTACAAGAAAATCAAATTTAACATCGCCGCAATATTCTGCATCATGAAGAGAAAATTGAGTAACAATTGCTCCACTTGTTGCTTTCATAAAACATGCGCTATCAAATGGGTCATTCATATAAAAATTTACACCACTTGCATGAATACCTCTATGATTAATTAATCCTTCAATCTTTTCAATAATTTCAAGAAGTCCAGGATATTTTCTCACTTCAGCTAAGAAATTTTTAACTGGCTTACGATCTTTTTCTTCATTACCATATACTAAGTCATGAACCGGCCAAACAAATCCTCGTTCACTTGGAGCAAGACTTGTCATATACTGAGCTACATCATTGTCAATTCCATCTGGAAAATCTTTTGAACGATAACCTCGACAAGCCGTTGAAATAGCTGAACGTGTTGTTTCTGTACCATATGTACAAACTTGAACACATCCAAGTTGTCCAACTTCTTCACGGATTGCCGCAAAGATTTCTTCTCGTTTTGATGGGCAAATATCAATATCAATATCGCCTAACTCAATACGTTCTTTATTACTATATCTCCAATAGGGTAGATTATATTTAATTGGATCAAGCTGAGTAATACCAAGAAGATAATGATTTAATCCAGAACATGCGGAACCTCGTCCTGCACCTACTGTTGATCCAATTTCCCAAAATGAATCAATATAATGCTGCAAAAAGATTGGATAAGCAAACATACAAGTTCCAAGCTTTTCTCCAATTACTTTTTGAATATCAGCTTCTTCTTCAAGTCGTGCAAGATAAATATCATTAAAAAGATTTAGCTCACGTAATTTATCACAACAATAATTTACCCAATATCTTTCTTGTGGATTATCACTTGTATAAAGACTATCAAGAGTTTTATATCCCATTTTAGACATTACTTTAGGATAATCTTTTACTTGAACCTGCGGGACTTGTTGTTTATGAGCAAAACCAAAATCTTGAATTTTGCTCTTTACTTCTAGTGTATTTGTTTCAAGCTCTGCATAATCAAGACCAGTCCCCGCGAGATTCTGAATTATTTCTTCTGTAGTTTGAAGATAAGCATAAGCATAAAATTCATCTACTTCTCGGTCGCCTTGTTTTGAATTAAGAAAAGCTTTATGAACTTCTCGATCACTCTTCTTTAGATAATGAGCATCAGTTGTTACTACAATCTTAACTCCAAAATAATCACTTAGAGCTTTCATGCGACGATTAACAATCATTTGTTCTTTACTTTGAGCTGGCTGAACTTCAAAATAATAATCGTCACCAAAGACAGATTTACACCAATTTACAAAATCTACAATCCTATAATAATATTCTACTTTACCTTCAAGGTTGCCAACTCTCTCAGCTTTATCCATTTCAAGGATACAATGATCAAGTTCCGAACCAAGACATGCGGATGATGCAATAAGATGGCCTTTACCAAATTCATCTACACATGCCATTATTTCTGCTTTGAGAGTTGGCACTCTTTCCATACCACGATCAAAATAACTATTCATCCAAGAATTTGATGATAGTTTCCGCAACATTTTAGCACCTGTTGAATCTTTTGCGATAAGAATAAAGTGCCAATATCGTTGACTTGATTCACGCTCATCAACAAGATAAATCTCATTTCCATAACCAATTTTAAAATTTGGATACTTCTCTTGGATTTTTTGTCTTTTCTGATCAAGCTTAACCCAATTACCAAGTGCTTCATGATCTGTAAGACAAATACCTTCAAGACCAATTTCTACGGCATAATCAACAAGAGAATCAATTGTATTAATACAATCAATAAGACGGATATTTGACATATCGCTATGTGAATGCATTTCAAAACGAGCCATATAACCTCTTTCTCTTAATTTTCTATATTAATTATACCATATTATTTTACTTTTGTCAATTATTTAAAATATTCATTGTTCGTTGACATAAAAATCTTCAATAATAAGCTGAGCAGTTACTCGTCCATTCCATTCATTAATAGCACACCTACAAACAGCTGTTAAATACATATTTGGTTTAGTGAAATATTCATATTCTTCCTGAGAAGATTTAAATTTCATAATATCAACACCATTAGGTAAATGAATTTTTAATGTAGGATGACCTTTATCCAATCCCATTAGTTGCACTGACTCTAAAGGAATATCGCGTATAGCAATATAAGGTTCTGGTAAACCTTGACCCCAAATATCTTTTTGTTTTGCAATAAGTAAAATTTTTTGAGAATCAATATCTTTATTAAATCATTCAAAATCAACCCAATAAACAGGCTCTTGCGCGGCTTCACTATAAATTGCGTTAGTCTTTTGAATGAAATCTTCTAATTTAGATTCAGGAATAGAAATTCCAAATGCTGAACTATGTCCTTGTGCATATTCTACGTCGCCAGTATCTTCACAGAGTTGCCGCATATCCTCTATTTCAGACATGGAATAATTTCTGGCACTTCCTCTATAATAATACTCTTTATCGTCTTTCCCTTTTGACTTTGTGAGTACGAGACATGGGTGCTGGTATTTCGCTTGAATCTTATTGGCGACCAAACCTGCGAGATTCTTTTCCACTTCTCCGGGTTCGCAGCAACAGATAATAATACCATTTTCTGTCAATCTGGAAGATCGAATTCGTTGCTCGAGCAAATCCATTGCAGCATCTTGCAACTTTGTTTGTCGAGCTTTGACGTTAGATGCGATTCTAACTGCTTCGTCAACTCTTGGTACGAGCTCTCCTTTATGTCCACGTTTACCACTCTCAATCTTATCAAAAGCATAAAATTTTAACATAGATTTAAAAATTAAATCTTTTTCTTCCATTGTTCCAGAACGAACAATCGCATTAATAAAAGGCGTTACATAAAAAGCAATTGACATATAATTAATTCCGCCCATTTTATCAATGCTAAATTTATTTTTTTCACACATATAATAAAAAAAAGGATTACGAATATTTTGCAATCCTCAAGTAATTAACGCTTTGGTTTCAACACTACGATAATCCATCATGTCGGATAAATTACCTAAAGCCGCAAGATCAACATACCGAGTAGCATTAATTGTATCAACATTTAATATTTCATCACAAGCTCTACAAACTTGCCAAGTGACGCCTGCACCCGATAAATCTTTATTAGGGTAATCACAAATCTGGTTATTAATAATAATACAATTTTCAGCTTCTAGTCAACTATCTGATTCGTGATGATCCATACAAAGAACTGTTCTTCCTGTATCAATTAGTCGTTGCATTTGTTCAATATCATTAGTTCCAGCATCAGGAATAACAATAAGCCCTATATTCATATCAATTACCTGATCAATTACATCTTCTAATCCATGCTGTTTTCCACTATGTAAAACATAACGCAATTGTGTAATAGCTTCTTCTTTATTTCCATAATAACAATATAAATCATACATATAATTTAGAAAAATAGCTGCACTTGTAAATCCATCCGCATCTGCATCTACAATTACAACCAAAGGTAAATGTAACTTTGCGTATAGCCGCATACAATTTACTGCTTTATTAACTTGGTCTGTTCCAAAAGCGAAAGGAGAATTTATATCTTCTTTAGAAGCATTAATTCAATTATCTTGATCTTCTTTTGTTTTAATACCTCTATTAAACAATAATTGGCGTAAAGTTGACTGTGCGGAATCAGGTTCATTAAATAATTTATATATCAATATTATCCTCCTTCATTTCAAAATATTTACAAAAATATCATTCTAAAGAATTTTCTAAATTAATTCTTTTTCAAGTTATAGCACAGCGACATCGAGAAGAATCTCCTCAAATAAAATGTAAATATCTACAATATTTACATCTTTTTAACAATCTTCGCATAGTGGTTTGAATCAACGACAAAAGCATCCCTGCAACCTCCATAATAGAAAATATCATTCTTTTAATGGAACATCTTTTAATATACATTTATCATATGCATATTGTCCGCCTAATGCTCATGGAATAATATGTTTTTTAAATTTACAATATCTACATCTAGGATGCTTTTTCCTATATTTTAACATATGACTCTGTTCCTCCATAAATATAGGAAAGCCTCCTTCCCGCAATCTAAAGGTGAATCCTTATAACCTAATAAATCCCACTTATCAAATAATACACTAATAGTTATTCTATTTTTATATTTATTATAAATAGTATCTATTTTTTTAACCACATCTGTATATTCTTTAGTGTGCATATTCTCAAAATCTTTATCAAATCCTAATACAATTTCTTTAACTCCAGCATCCAAGAGAAGCTGAAATTGATATTGAGATATTGAACTTCCGCATACTGCAACACAAATATTAGATTTAGTTCCAAAATAAGACATATATTGTAGAACTGATTTTTCACCCTCAACAATAATTGCTAATTGAGCTTGTTTGATTTGCGGCTGAGCTTGATTGAATCCATATAAATTAAATGCCAAAGGATGATTACATAATTGACTTCGTATTCGAGCTGGCTTATATTTTCCATATATTTCTTGCTCTTGGACTAATGTACGCTGTCTAATTCCAACTAATCTACTATCTTCATCATAATGAGGAATTAGAATTGATCCGTTAATTGGTTCATATCTGATGCCCATATATCGACATATCTCTGGAGAAATACCTTCTTTTGTCCAATTAATAATTTCTGGTTGCGGATAGTGATCTAACATATCCATTGGCAATTCAGGTAATACAACTTTATCTTTTTTATATTCATCTAATTGAGCAAATTTAGTTACTTGAGCTAAGTATCTAGAAATATCTAAATCAAAATCTTCATCAACTTCATTAATTGTAGATTGAAGATTAAAAAAGTTAACAATATAAAATACTGCTTCATTTAAATCTTTAACATCTTTTACTTTTTGAACTAATTCAAATATATCAAAGGTGCCGCAACTATCACTATAACATTTAAATAATTTAGTATTTTCATAATAATAAAGTTTATGACTGTCCCCACCATGACAAATTGTTCTTGCAATAATATAATTACTAAACATTTGAGGTTCTGCATCAAAAAAATCTAATAAATTATATACATCTTCTAGCTCAATCTGCTCTTTAACTAATTCTTTATCGTAAGATATGATACATTACCTCCTTTGTCTACTATCATATAACCATATTGTTTTTCAAATGCTTCAATATCTTTTTCTAATTGTTTTATTCTTTCTTCTGTATGATTTATCATTCAATCTCAAAATGCTCAATCTAAACCTATTCAAGTTAATCCCCTGTTTGTCAATAAATGAGATGTTCTAGATTTATAACTACGTAAAAGTTTTTTATTATGTTCATAAACCATTGCAGCTTTTAATTCTTCTTGAGTTTTACACAATCTTGTATCAATCATAATTATTTATCACCTTAAACTCTCATATGAATTTTAGTTTCTGTAATGGGAATTAACTCATAATTATAATCTGTGCAAAAAGCTCCTTCAAATCTACAAGTTGCTTTATCTGCATACATTCAAAGATAACATTTATTATATGATCCTCTACGATTTTTATAAATAGACATTTTTACATTCGGCATACCCATACCATCATTAACAATTGTCTGTAATTTTTCTTTATCTTCATCTGTAATATCTAATAATAACATTCCAGTATCAACTTTATCAGCAATACTTTTAGCACCACGAAGAAGATTTTGATCAGGAATATCTGCGGATTTCCAATCTTGATTTAGCTGAGTGCTACTTAAAATAAATACATTATATTCAGTCGCAATTTCTTTTAATGTTACACTCAATAGAAAAAGAATATTATCTTCTCTTAATCTAACTCCGCCAGATCGTTTTGTAATCTCTTCAAGAATCTTCATGGAAGTGTGAATATAATCTAAGAAAATATATTGAACGCTATACATTCTAATATTTCTTTTAATCGCATTTTCAATATCTTTTAAACTAAAGTTAGGTATAACTTCTATATATAACGGCGAATCTTTAATAATTTGAATCGCAGTTTTTACTCTTTCTCTTTCTTCAAAACTCAATACATTATTAAGAATATTTTCTTCGTTAATATCCGCTAAAAAAGCTACCATCATAGTTTGTAACTCATCTAATTCTAGCTCTGTACTAATAAAGAAAGATGGAAAAGCTAATCCATTATCAATCCACTCGCCATTTTTCCAAATTTTTGCACATCCACAATTACAAAAATCTGCAATCATTGTTCTTGTTTTTCCAACACCTGTCGCTGCGGACCGCAAATAAAATTTTCCTAATCTCATTCCACGAGTAATAGTATTGATCATTTCCCCATACATTGGTTGACCAACATCAGGAACTTCTCCTAAAGATGCAAATAATTCATCGATTCCCGCAGAAGCTAAAATACTATTATCTATTGAATGATCAACATATTCAGCTCTAATTTTTAACATTAAAGTGTCAATTTTATCTGCAATGTCTGTAAGACTTAAGCTATCAAAATATTTATTTTGTTGTTCTCTCTTGGAAATATCTAATTCATCAGGATTATATATTATAGATACATCTAATCCTGCATCATAATATGCTTGCATTAACGTAAGTTTTTTAATTCTATTATAATAATATTCAAAGTTATGAAAATCCGCACTAGACATACAAGATTTAACAAAACGAGGACCGTCTCCTGCTTTATATTCTGCATAACTTTGCGGCTTATCTTTAAGATAATCTTCCAAAGTTTGCGGTGTTATATACTCTGTTCCAAGAGCAGCTAGATTTGTTAATGCGGAAAATAAGGTTCTATGAAATCCCTTCGGAAAATCTATATCTGATAAATCATATCTTGAATCATCTAAAATACTAAGATCATTGATAATACATCCAAGTACTTGAACCGTAGCAGGAGTATCTATATATTTAAGTTTACTCAAAAGTTTCCTCCTTTAACTAAGTTCATAAAATTTGATATGTCGAGGTTTTCTAATTGGAGTCGCTTTTCCAATTATCTCTGTTGGAGTTTGTCCAACAAAATCTCTAATATTTTTATTTTTATTAATTTGTGCATTTTGATATTGACTTTTCATATATTTTAAATATTCACTATATACATATGGTACAATTCCAATTCCACCGTTTGCTTGATCAGTAGAAGATTTTTTTACATCATACCAATAAATTAAAGTTTTATATATGGCATCTAAAGTCATACCTTCTTTTGTTGCAAAATTTTTAATTTGAGATTCTATTTTAGTATAAGAATAACTTCCACCTAAAACTTTTTTCATATATTCATGAATTTGATTAACTTCTTCTACACATTCTGCATGAGCATATCTGCGGCCGAGTTGAACAAAATCTGTATCTTCTCTCTGAAAGGATTGGCCGCAATATGGGCATTTTACAGGTGACAATTTCGCCAATTTTTCTCCTTTCATAGATATTTTATCAATTAATTATATCATATTTTTTTCTTTTTGTCAAATAAAAAAGCCGTCCTCCGAAGAGAACGGCTTGAGAATTCTTTGGCGGGGCAACTCAGAATCGAACTGAGACTACTCTATCCAAGTAGGAAGGATTAGCAATCCTCTGCGATACCATTACGCCATTGCCCCGTGGAAGAGAGTAAGGGATTCGAACCCTTGAGACAGTATGAGTGTCTACCCGCTCTCGAGGCGGGCGCCATCACCCAGACTCGGCCAACTCTCCTTATAAACTAAAAGTTATTTGAATAAGAACATTATTTTCTGGATCTGTATAATTAGCAATTATATGTATTCGTTGAGCGTTTATAAAATCAGAAGTATTTCCTTCAAAATACCAATGATCGAATTCAAGATTATGATCTTTTAAAAAAGCTATTATTTCATCTAAAGTTTCACATTTGTTTATCTGAGAAAGTTCTTTGCCAATATTCATTCTATAACTCATAATTAATTATCTTCCGTTATTCAACAGTTACACTAATATCTACTTTTGATTGTCCATTAGTTCAAGTTGCATCAAAAGTAATTACATGACCTTCTTTATCAAAACTGTAACTAAGATAAAGTGGATCTAAATTATATTGTTCAATAAAATTTATAATTTCTTCTTGAGTCTTACAGTTTTTAATTTGAGCTAATTCGCTCCCAAGATTCATTCTATAGTTCATAATTAATTATCTTCTTCTAGTCTAGCAATTTCATAATCAAGATAAAATCTAGCTTTCTTTAAATCTTCTAATGCATTTTCTTTGCGGCCAGCTCGTGATATATATTTAACAGTATTACCAAGATTAAATCCTAAATCTCAATCATTAATTACTGCAATTGGCTCGTATAAACGCCCTGCACAATAATGTGCAGGGTGTGTAACATTATCATTATAGTCCATTGCCTACTGCTTCCGTAAGATCGTCTACAATAAGGACAAGCTGTTCCACTTGATCACGAGACATATCAGAAACTTTCTTGCCTTTGCCTAGATATTTATCAGTAATAGCAATAATGCGAGGTGCCCATGTAGAACCAAAAGATGCACCAGTTATTTCTTGAATTTTTCCTACAAGATAATTGAATTTACTCATTAACTCATCAAAATCAAGTTCTGGTTCTGCAATATGAGCCGTAGTAGGAGCATCTGTTACATATTGTCCGCCGAAGTCTTTAGCTTGACGATCAATTGCTTCTCCAATAGCATTAACAAGATTATCATAACTAAACTCAATACTATCAGGAGTATATTTGAATCTAGAACCCGCGACGAAACGAGGAGTGCCACGCATAAACAATGTAGTATGAACAGTACCATCTTCCTCTTGGAAAGGATGAGCATAACCAATAATATCACTCATGCGGTCAACTACGAGACGAGGTTGATTAGCAAGAGTAGGTACAATCTGCTGATACTCTTCACCATTTTCGTCTTTAAAAGTTTTATCTTGAGCGTGAGAAATCATTACAAGGCCATATCCCATTTGCGGAATTTTACGAAGAGCTTCATCAAATTCTTTCTTCGCAAGAGCATAACCTTTACCATAAGCAAGATCTCCTACAGTAGATACACCATTTTGATTACAAATATATTTTTCACAAAGATCATATGCAATATCTACAGTATCAACAATAATATTTTTAAATTGTTTATGAGCCTGCTCTGAATCAAGCTGTTTTAGAATTTGTTTAAATTCAGATCATTTATTAACTGGCTGAGCCATTACTCCTGGAATAGCTAAATAACCTGTCTCAAATGCACAAAGGAGTGCTTGCGGAAATTGAGCTGCGGTTGTAGTTTTGCCAGTTTTAGGCTGACCATAAAGAAGAACGGTATAACCACAGAGGTCACGACTGACCTCATGTGGTTTAATTGCAAAAATGTCAACCATATACAGTTACCTCCTAAAACTTAAAATTAGAAGCGGCAGTAGGAGAAGCTACAGGAGACTTATCAAAAGGAGTCTCAACATTTGCAGCTGCAGGGAAACCAGATTTACCGGTAGGAGATTCATTACGAGCTTCTTGACGAGCTTTTGCTTCAGCTTTCTGCTGCTCACGATTTGCGAGACCTTGCTTAAATTCATCTAAGGTAATAGTATCTACATCATCAAAGTCATAATAATCTGGAGAACAACCATCAACTACCCACATACGAAGAGTACGAGTTGTATACTCAACTTGCGGAGCTCCCCATGCAGTCTCTACTTGCTTCTCAATACGCTGAGTTGAAGAAACAATTCGACCCCAAACATAAGTATAATAAGGATTATTCATTGAAATATCAAGACCCTCAAAATACTTAATACCTGCTTCATTAACAAGACTATAAGTTACAGGAATAAAATCATTGCGGAAATTAAAGACATATCCAGAGAGATTCATATAATCGTCTCCGTCTTCAACTTCTACACGAACTGCACTTGTAATAATAATATCAGTTTCAAAATTGTTACGCTTATCACGGAATCCGTCATTTGCATAATGAGTAAATCCACCACGAACTTGCTTGGTTTCAACCATGTTACCATCGCGGCCCATAAAATCATTTACTTCCACATCACCTTGGATACGGAGCTTGGTTGCTTTATCCTTACCATCCTTATCCCAAGTTGGAGCACCATCAATAAGAGCCTTTAGAATAGTATAAGTTTCATTTTCTTTACCATTCTTCCAAGTAGGAGTTACATAAGTATAACGAACACTGACAATATTAATACCATCTTCATCGGTTGCAATATTAACAGTACCATTAATATACTCTTGACCAGGATTCTTACTATTCGGACCTGCTACATTCGGAAAAAGACTAAAATTATAAACATAACCTTCTACATATACAACATTTTTATTAGTTCGCATAAATTTCTCTCTTTCTTTTAATTTTTATTCATTCGTATAAATTTCTTTTTCTTTACAATAATATTATAATATAATTTTTAATTGTTGTCAAATGTTTCTTCCGAGCTTTGAAGGTTTGTTAGATTATCTAATGTATCTAATC
>JAEEGL010216933.1_pt1 | contig 66395 bp, 59 predicted proteins | sample 9134231 | NCBI WGS metagenome assembly JAEEGL01 (sample SAMN16246548, study PRJNA631951) | gut metagenome | biome: gut microbiome; feature: rumen; material: fiber-attached | host: Bos | place: Iran: Karaj | collected 2018-10
CTGCACAATATGGGGCTGCTGATTACTAGTCCACATGACCCACGTCTGTGGGACTTTAATGGCCGATTTGATGGCGACCATAGTGCCTCAAGGGATCTCTCGGGTAGCAAAATCCATTTCGGTCTTTTAGTCCACCCTGGTTTTGAAGTGCACCCGTTAGGTAGTGCTATGAAGAATGACCTGATTCTCTATGGGCGCATTCGGGATGTTTTAATCCCAGCACCAACAGTACCTTGGGAGATAATCGCTCCAGACACTGTTGGCAATAGTGGCGATTAGCTCTTGTAGTAATCCCTCAGTATTCCCACCATCTGGTTGCCTGTCAGCACGCGTTTGATGACGGTGGAGAGCCACTGCTCCAGGTTGGCGACGACGTTGCGCAGCGGCGGTTTCTTTTTCTCCACAAGTTTCACTATGCGGCGAGCCAGCACCTCAGGCTGTAAGCCGCCATTCTCCTCTTTCTCAATGATGGCGAGGCTACGTCTGAAGATGGGGCCGTAGTCCGGGTCGTTCATGGTTGTCTGGCTGTTCTTGCGGCTGCCGGTGAAGCCCGTGGCGAAGTCGCCAGGCTCAACCATGCACACGCGTATGCCGAAGCCTGTAACCTCGGCGGCAAGGGCCTCGGTGAAGCCCTCGATGGCGAACTTCGATGCTGAATAGAAGCCTTGGTACGGCAAGCCCATCACGCCACCTATCGAGCTGAGGTTGATTATCTTGCCGTCACGCTGTTTACGCATGTAAGGCAGTACAGCCTGGCACATGTTGACGCAGCCCATGAAGTTGGTGCCCATCTGCATGTCTATCTCCTCCTCGGTGGCCAGCTCCAGAGCTCCTCCTATGCCCATCCCGGCATTGTTGATGAGCACGTCCACCCTACCCTGCTCTGCGATAATCTGTGCCACAACTGTGGCAATCTGTTCGCGGTTGCGCACATCGCACTGGCGATATCTTATGTTGCTGTCCTGCATCTCGCGGCGGCAGAGGCCGTAGACGGTGTTTCCCTTGGCTGCAAGCATCTCGGCAGTGGCTTTGCCAAAGCCCGACGAGGCGCCGGTGATGATGATTACCTGTTGCATATAGCTCTTGAATATTTTTGCAAAAGTACTAAAGTTGGTTCAATTGGCAAAATATTTTTCACCATGTTGGCAAAAAGTAGTATCTTTGCAATTTCAAACATACTTAAAAACATCGACATTATGAAGAAGATTCTCTATTTTGCGGCAGCGCTGATGATGCTCACTGCCGTTTCTTGCAGCAAGGATGAAACCACACCTAACAACACAACCACCAACAATAATGGTGGTGGCAACACCCCCGCTCCCACCAGTACTATTGCCAAGGCAACTATTGGTAATGGCACTTTCGGTGCTTTCGAGAACGTTCCTGGCATTGATTTCGACGGCGATGGTTTGCTGGAATATCGTATCATGGACGATGAATTCTCGGGTAGCACGCTGCGTTTCGACGAATACAACGCAGAGCAGGGCACCAATGTGGTCACCGAGGCTGAAGCCGGCGTAGGCGGGCAGTACCTGCAGGATCATATTGTGAACATAGCCGCCAATGCTGTTATAGGCCCCAACATGGCACCCTATGGCTATTACGCTTATGGCGACGCTTACTTCTTCGAGCCCACGGTGGGCACTTGGTATGTGGGTCTGCGTGTGAAACTGGCTGACGGTATCCATTACGGTTGGGCGAAGGTGAACATGACTATGCAGGACGAGTTCTACAATGCCAACTGGGTTGAGGTGTACTACAACAAGAAAGTCGGCGAGACAATCAAGGCCGGACAGAAGGAATAGTTCGGCACGATAGGTGAAACAGCCATCCGACATACTGCAGTCGCTCGACGCCTTCATCAGGAAGTACTACAAGAACCTCCTGATCAAGGGTGTTTTGTATGCTGTCGGCATCGTTTTCACCCTCTTTCTCGCTGCCGTTTTGCTTGAGCATTTCGGCTGGCTGTCTCAGGTTGTAAGGGGCATTATTTTCTGGTCGGGCATCGTTGCTGTAGCTGCGGTGCTGGGTTGGTATGTTGTACGCCCTTTGCTCAAGATGTACGGCTTTGGCAAGCGTATAAGCCGTGAGCAGGCCGCCGTAATTATCGGGCAGCATTTCCCTGAGGTTAGCGACAAGCTCTTGAATCTTCTGCAGCTAAACTCCCAGCTATCAACCACAGACTCCCAGCTCCTCCAGGCGGCAATAGAGCAGAAGACCGCCCAGATGAGGCCGGTGCCGATGCTCAACGCCATCAATCTCAAGAGCAACCGACGTTATCTCAAGTACGCACTGCCACCGCTTGTGGTGCTCGCCGTACTGCTGGTTGCTTCACCCAAGGCTGTCACCGAGCCATCCAAGCGCTTGGTGAACTATGGCACCGCCTATGAGCGTCCGGCGCCGTTCCATTTCCGCATCCTTAACGAGAGCCTTGATGTTATGCAGGGCTCCGACTACACCCTGCAAGTGGTCACCGAGGGCGACGCTATGCCTGCCGAGGCTTTTATCGTCATCGACGGCCGCCGCCACAGGCTAAACGCCGACGGCTCCCGCCAGCAGCCTCGGTTCAGCTACACCTTCTCCAAGGTGACGCGCTCGCTGGCCTTCTACCTCGACGGCGGTGGCGTGACATCGCCGGAATACACCCTTGCCATGCTCCCCAACCCCAGTGTCCTATCGTTCCGTATGCTCCTCTCCTACCCTGCCTACACTGGCCGCGAGGCCGAGACCATCCTCAACCTTGGCGACGCCGCCGTTCCGGAAGGCACTCAGGTGCGCTGGCTCTTCCAGACACAGGATGCCGACAGTCTTGCATTCATAATCCATGATTCTAAATATGTAATTGCCCCGGACGCCAACGGCCGTGTTGAAATCAGCCGCCGTGTGATGGACAACACAGACTACGCCTTCACTGTGCGCAACGGTTCCGCCGTGGCCGATACACTGCATTACTCCATCTCCGCAATCAAAGACGCCCTGCCTATGATTGCCGTCGAGGAGATGGCCGACTCGCTGCGCCCCGACCGCCACCTCTTCCGCGGGCGCATAAAAGATGATTACGGCTTCTCTAAGCTCGTGTTTGTCCATAAGACCACCAATGCTGCCGATACGACCCGAAAGGCTGCCAGTGGGGCTGAAATTGCCCTTCAGGGCGGTTTGTCGCAGGAGTTCTACTTCTCGTTCAACGCAGCTGAACTGCCGCTGGCTCCGGGCGATGTCCTCTCCTACTGGTTCGAAGTGGCTGACAACGACGCCATCCACGGCCCCAAGACGGCACGCTCGCAGGTGTATGAGATTAAGATCCCGTCTGCCGACGAGCTCGACAGCTTGCTTGAGCAGAGCTCTTCCGACGTACGCCAGAGTGCTGAAAACCAGATGTCGGAGCTGCAGCGTCTGCAGGAGGAGATTAACGAGATGATGCGCAAGCTGGTGGACAAGAAGGAGCTCGGCTGGCAAGAGAAGAAAGAATTGGAGCAGATTGCCGAGAAGCAGAAGCAGGTGCGCCAGATGATGCAGCAAATGCAACAGAAGATACAGGAGAATAATCGCCTGGAACAGAAGTATCGCGAACAGAGCGAGCAGCTTATGGAGAAGCAGCGCGAACTGGACCGCCTGATGAACGAGGTGATGGACGACAAGATGAAGGAGACCATGGCCGAGATTGAGCGCATGATGAAGGAGCTCGATAAGCAGAAGGTGCAGCAGCAGCTTGAGCAGCTCAAGATGGACAATGCCGAGCTCGAGAAACAACTCGACCAGAACATAGAGCTCATGAAGCGCCTTGAGATTGAGAAGAAGGTGGAGCAGGCCATCCAGAAAATGGAGAAGCTGGCCGAGGAACAGCGCGATGTTTCGCGTGAAACGGAGCAGGCCCGCGGCAAGGACAAGGAGCAGTTGATGCAGAAGCAACAGGCTGTGGATGAGAAGTTCAAGCAGCTTAAGCAGGACATCGACCAGATAAAACAGGACTACAAGGAGCTTGACCCGAGCACCGATTTCCGCGTGCCGCAGGAACTCGAGCAGCAGGTGGAACAACACCAGAAGGAGGCCAACCAGCGTCTGCAAAAAGGTAAGAACAAGGATGCTTCGCGGCACCAGAAGGAAGCCGCCGACGACATGGAAAAGCTGAGCGAGGCTTTGGCCGAGGCCGAGCTGGATGCCGAACAACAGGACCTTGCCGAGGATGCCGAGGAAGTGCGTCAGCTGCTCAAGAATCTTGTACGCCTTTCCTTCAACCAGGAGGAACTTATTGCGGATCTTGGCACAATATATATCCAAGACCCTCGCTATCAAACCATAATCGCACGCCAGAACCGTATCAAGGATGACTTCCGGGCTGTCGAGGACTCGCTGCGGTCGATGGCTCGCCGTCAGATGTCGGTGGCGTCGGCAATAAGCAAGGACCTCGCTGCCGTCAACAGTGGCATCAGCCGCTCGCTCAACGGTTTGCTGGACATGAACCAGAGTTTCTATGGCAACTACCGCAACACCAGCGCCGCCACCCACATGCAGTATAGCATGACGTCGCTCAACAACCTGGCTCTCGTCCTGGCCGAAAGCCTCGACCAGATGCAGAACCAGATGCGCCAGAACAGCCAGAAAAAGAAAAACGGCCAGTGCAAGAACAATGGTAAGAATGGCAGCCAATGCAACAATCCCGGAAAGGGCAAGCCTTCGCCCAAGTCCATGCGCGAGATGCAACAGGAGCTAAACAAGCAGATGGAGGCTCTCAGGAAGCAGCTTGAGAAGCAGGGGAACAAACCCGACGGGCGCCACAAAATAGGTCAGGGTCAGTCGGTTAGCGAGGAATTCGCCAAAATGGCTGCACAGCAGGAGATGATACGCCGCATGATGCAGCAATACGGTCAGGAGCTCAAGGAGGGCGATGCCGGAAACTCTAAGTTGGCAAAGGAAATCGACCAGCTGATGCGTCAGATGGAGCAGACTGAGGCCGACCTCGTCAACCGCACCATAACCAAGCAGACCATCGCTCGCCAGCAGCAGATTATGTCACGTCTGCTTGAGCACGAGAAGGCCGAGATGGAGCGCGAGAAGGAGGAACGTCGTGAGAGCCACGAGGCCGGCGACCTCTACAGCCAGCCGTCGCCTGCCGAAATCGAGAAGTATAACCGCCAGTCGCGCCCCGCTGCCGACCAGCTACGTACAGTCCCTCCCACCCTTCAGCCCTTCTACCGCCAGAAGGTCAACGACTATTTCTACCGTTAATATTTATTTTTTCTTCGTCTCCTGTACGCATCCCCTCCGTACCCTCTCCGTCTGTTCTACGGTTGTTCTACGGTTGTTTTACGCTTTTAAACCGGTAAACAACCGTAGAACAACCGTTAATCGGTCGGACTGGATAAGGAGTGGTATCACAGAGGTTGGGTAGAATTGTGGATTATTTTTTGACCGATTAACGATATTTTTGTATATTTGCAACAGAATAAAAATGTACCCGATATGACGGAATCGTTTGTTATACAGTCTGATATTGCCAATATGCCTACTGTGGAGGAGCGTCTGTTTCACTTCTGCCGCGAGTGCAACGTGGGCAACTACTACTCCGCCGTGTCGGTGGCCACCATGCAGGCTGTGGAGAATGCCATTGTGCACGGCAACGGTTCCAATGCTGACAAGCAGGTCTCCGTCACTTTCGGCACCTGCCGCGGCGGCATCTTCACCGAGGTGCGGGATGAGGGCGCTGGGTTCGACTTCACACAGTTCGGTTCGCTGCCTTCTGATGACTCTACGGTGGGGGAGGGCATCTTCGTGATGAAGACCCTTGCCAACCGGTTGGAGTTTACCGACGGTGGTCGGTGTGTGAGGTTGGAGTTCGAGGTCGCCGGTATCGACCCAGCCCAGGCAATGGAGCGCATCGCTGTCTTGAATGGCCACTTTGCCCTGGTCGCTGCATGAGTTTTTTCCCTTTTTTCTGTCGCTTGGGTTATACATCTGCCCTGTCTCGTTGCAAATAAGGCAGCCATTTTGAGGTATAATAGAGTGAAATAATGCAATATACTACTGTAAATCAACAATATACGTTAGCTGATATGTCTATCCGTTTTTCTGTCCAGTCTGGAGCTTTCGAGCTTCCTGAGCCTCAAAAAGTGAAGAATTGGGTTGCTGAGGTTGTCAAGCGTCGCGGAAAGCAGGTCGGGAATATCAGCTACCTCTTTTGTGATGACGAATATTTGCTTCAGGCGAACATGCGTTTCCTTGATCATGACACCTACACCGATATCATCACTTTTGACTATGTGGCTGGTGGATTGATTTCGGGCGATATCATGATTAGTACCGACAGGGTCGGGGAGAATGCCGAAAAGTTCAGTGTGCCGTTTGAGCAGGAACTTCATCGGGTGATAATCCATGGTGTGCTTCATCTCCTCGGGCAGGGCGACAAGACCGATAGTGATGCCGCTGAGATGCGCCGCCAGGAAGAGGAGGCGCTCGCGTTGTGGAACACAATGTTTCACGCGGAACAGATGACGTAAATAGCATGGAATATGACTTTTGAGCCTTTCGATATAGTGGTTGTGGGTGCCGGACACGCCGGTGCCGAAGCGGCGGCGGCAGCGGCACGCCTCGGCGCACGAGTCTTGCTGGTAACCCAGATGCTCGATGCTATCTGTCAGATGTCGTGCAACCCCGCAATGGGCGGTGTGGCGAAAGGGCAGATTGTGCGCGAGATTGATGCTCTCGGCGGCTGGTCGGGCATCGTTACCGACCGCTCGGCTCTGCAGTTCCGTATGCTCAATATATCAAAAGGACCTGCTATGTGGAGTCCGAGGGCGCAGTGCGACCGCATGCTATTCTCGCAAAACTGGCGTCAGGTTTTGGAGTCGATACCTAATCTGTCGCTCTGGCAGGACGAGGTCGTCGGCGTGCTGCTCGACGGCAAGGCTGTCGCAGGAGTCACTACCCGTATGGGACACACCATACCGGCTGCTGCGGTGGTGCTCACCAGCGGCACATTCCTCAATGGGAAGATTTATATTGGTGAGGATTCCTGGCAAGGCGGTAGGGTGGGGGAGGCTCCGGCTGTCGGCCTGAGCGACCAGCTGCGCGAATTAGGCTTCGAGGTGCAGCGTCTCAAGACAGGTACGCCGGTGCGTATCGACGGCCGCACGATAGATTTCTCACAGCTTGTGGAGCAGCCCGGTGATAATCGACCGGCCAAGTTCTCTTTTTCCAATACGCAGCCGCTGACGACTCAAAGATCATGCTATCTGGCCAATACGAACCTGCAGACACACGATGTGCTCCGCACGGGCTTCTCGCGTTCGCCGATGTTCACGGGACGCATTCAGGGGCGTGGGCCTCGCTACTGCCCTTCCATCGAGGATAAGATTGAGCGATTTGCTGATAAAGACCACCATCAGTTGTTTGTAGAGCCCGAAGGATGGCATTCGCAGAGTTGGTATCTGAACGGTTTTTCCTCCTCGCTACCTTTGGATGTACAACTTGCTGCACTCCATACTATCAGAGGGTTAGAGCATGCAAGCATCTTTAAACCGGGCTATGCGATAGAATATGACTACTTTCCGCCTACCCAATTGCTCTATACACTTGAGACCAAGAGTGTTGAGAACCTCTATTTTGCCGGTCAGGTCAATGGTACCACCGGATACGAGGAGGCAGCGTGTCAGGGGCTGATGGCTGGTGTGAATGCCGCCCTCAAGTTGCGTGGTAGGGCGCCTTTCATTCTCGGGCGTTCGCAGGCATACATAGGAGTGTTGATTGACGATTTGGTGACCAAGGGTGTCGACGAGCCGTACCGCATGTTCACCTCACGGGCTGAGTATCGCATTTTGTTGCGGCAGGATAATGCCGACCAGCGGCTGACGCCTCTCGGTCATGCCATCGGCCTGGCCGACGATAGCCGTATGCGCAGGGTTGAAGAGAAGCGGCGATTGGCTGAAGACTTTTCGCGCGTGATAGAGGATGCTTCGGTAGTTCCTTCCGAGGCAAATGAATGGTTGGAGAATCATGGTTCAGCTGAGCTGTCTCAGAAGGTGAAGCTTGCATCGTTGTTACTGCGGCCGGAGTTGTCCCTTAACGATGTTATGCAATTGTCCCCATCGGTTGCCGACACAGCAAAGTCGTTGCCGGATGATTTGCGGGAGGAGGTCTGCCAGGATGTTGAGACGTCTATCAAGTATCAGCGCTATATTGAGAAGGAACAGTATGTGGCAAGTCGCATTCTTAAGTTCGAGGATATTGCTCTGCCTGCCAATTATGATTATTTTACGCTCACGGCACTAAGCTATGAGTGTCGCGAGAAGCTCAACCGATACCGTCCGATGTCCATCGGGCAGGCTTCGCGGATAAGTGGTATCTCGCCTGCCGATATTTCTGTATTGTTGCTGACATTTGCCAGATAATAAATAAATTAGCCCCTTTGTTCCACGCGAAACAAAGTGGCTAATTGTATTGTTCTGGTTGATATCAGGGTTGCTTGATTATGACTTTCGAGGTAATCCCTGTGGCTGTTTTGGCCCGTAGAATGTATGTCCCCGAGGGTATATGGCTTATGTCGATATGGTGTTCTTTGCAGTTGGTGCTGTATTTCGCTATGGGGTGACCGTAGATGTCTTGTAGTATTATCTCTTGTAGCATGTACGGTGCGCGCACTGTCAAATGTGTTGTTGTGGGATTTGGGTACACCTTTATGGCTGGCTCCGTTTCCGATGCATCGAGGCCGACAGGGGGAAATGCATGGCGCCAGCGTTCAAGGCTATCGAAGACCACAATCTTTGTGGCTTCGCGTATGGCCATTGCGGTGTTTCCGTCGAGTGTGGAGTTGAAGGTGATATCGTCGGGGTTGCGATGGAAGAACATAACGTAGAAAGCACATGCGGCGGCGTAAGTGCCGGCAACTGATGGATGGCTACCATCATTGGCGTATAGTTCTATCTCTGGGTTGTTGGTTCGAAGATGGCGCCACACCCGTCCCACGGGGCAAAGCGATGCGTGGTTGGTTTCTGCCATGTAGGTGTAGCGTTCGCACAGCATGCTGTCCATGCCTTCGTAGGTGCCCAACACAGGGAATTCTGCGACGTTAGCGGAGTCGGTATCGCCGTTCTTGCGCCCCCAAGTCATATAGAACATTGGTTCTGCGCCGGGATTGTGGGCGTATATGGAATCAACAAGTTGTTGAGCATATGGGAAACACAGCTGCTCCACTTGCCATAGTGGGAAGGATGGTAGTTGGCTCTGTTCCTGCAGGACGACGATATCCCAGCCTCCGGCTTGAATCAAGGTCATGGATTGGTTGCTGCAGTGCTGGTTGAACGTACAGCCTCCGGGGGTGTTGGAATTGTATGTCATGTGCTCGCCTGTGCTTGCTGCAATGTCGGATATCATCTTTGGTAAGTCATTGACGTAGGTGTAGCTGTTGCCGATGTACAGTACGTTTGGTTCGTACTGCGCATGCAGTATGTTGGCGGATAGCAGTAATAGAACTAATATGTTGGCTTTCATTACAGGTATTCTTTGGCCTCCGGTCCTATGTTCATCAACAGGTCAAGGGCGCTGAGATTTGGTACAAAGGGAATTCTGTCTGCAAACACTTGATAGTATGGTTTGAAAGTGTCGGTAGGGTAGGGCACTTTTGGCGAAAAGATGTTGCGATAGTCTTCGGCTGCGGTGTCGTTCCAGGTGTCGGTTAGCGCTATTTTGCATTCAATCTTGTATTGTTTCAGCAGCCATTCCATGGCTGTTTGGTTCAGATCCAGGAGTCGGTCGTATCTGCGCATAAGGATCTCTTCAAGGTCGTCTTTGTAGTATAGGAAGTATGGTGAAGCACTGTAGGCAGCCGTCAGGGTTCGCATGTGAATGACATTCCAGCGTGTGCTGTAATCTATCATGACCTCTTCCGTTCGGCTGTGGTTGTTGCGTATCACAGGTACTGTAAGCGTGCGAACGCCGCCCGCCGTCATGATCTCTGTACGGTTGCGATAGGTTTGTTTTGGGAAGGTCTCTTTGGTTTCGATGAGAACTTCTTTGTGTCGCATAAAGGCCGACAGGTATGCCGTCGGTGGGAAATAAGCTGTGCTAAAGAGCGCCATTATTGGCCTATGATTATGGATGTTAACTCACCGTCTTCGAGGAAGAAGTCGATATTGCCTTCGGGGAAGCTGATGCGACGCTCGCCCCAGTCTTCGTTGTCAATATCTTGTTCTGTGTAGTTGTTGCTGACCATGAGGGCAACAATCTGTCGTTCATCCATATCGAAGACTTCTTTGCCGAATAGTGTGCATTCTTCGTTGCAAACGTCTATGCACGCTAACACGGGGTTCTCTCCTTCAAAGAACATGGTGATACCCATATTATTATAGTGGAGCACAGTGGTTGGCTCATCGGCAGCGTTGTCGATGTTTTCCACCTCATCGGCGGTGCCCATAAGGCTCACCACCTCCTCAACGGGCATCTGGAATCGGATGTCACCGAGCCCTTGTTTGATGTTTATTGTAAGGTTCATGGCTTTGGTATTTTGTGTGCAAAGATACTAATAAAAACTTTTCTGGCAAAATAATTGTCTATTCTGTGCGTTATTTTTCAAATTCATAAGAGTATATGACCCTTGAACTTCTTGCTCCTGCCAAGAACCTTGAGTACGGGCGCGAGGCTGTAAATCATGGTGCCGACGCGCTTTATATTGGTGCACCGGCATTTGGTGCACGAGCCGCTGCTACCAATACCATAGAGGATATCGATCAGCTTGTACGTTATGCACATCTGTATGGTTCCAAGGTGTTTGCTACGGTAAATACGCTGCTTTTCGACGATGAGATTGAGTCTGCGGTGCAGATGATATACCGCCTATATGATTTGGGTGTCGATGCACTTATAATACAGGATATGGGTCTTCTGGAGTGCGATTTGCCACCGATAGAGTTGCATGCAAGTACGCAGTGCCACAATGCTACAATAGAGCGTGTAAAATTCATGGAACAAGTAGGTTTCAAGCGTGTGATACTTGCTCGTGAGACATCAATTGAGCAGATGCGTGCAATTCGCAATGATACAACGGTTGATCTTGAGGCTTTCGTACATGGGGCACTATGCGTGTGCTACAGTGGCCAATGTTATATGAGCCAGTATCTTAATAGCCGTAGTGGCAATCGTGGTTGTTGCTCTCAGCCCTGCCGTTCGGCATATGACCTCTACGATGGTAGTGGGCGCCAGTTAATAAAAGACAGACATTTGCTTTCTCTCAAAGACTTTGATGCGTCGCAACAGCTTGGGGATATGATAGATGCTGGTATAACTTCGTTCAAAATAGAGGGACGCTTGAAGGATTTATCGTATGTGAAGAATGTTACTGCATATTATCGTCAGCTTCTTGATAGTATGATGTCTGGCCACACTCCCGCCTCTTCAGGTAAGAGTGTCTTCTATTTTACGCCCGACATGTCACGCACATTTAACCGCGGTTATACTGACTACTTCTTACGTCAGCGTCAGCCGATGGCCTCATTTGATACGCAGAAGGCCCTTGGCAAGCAAGTGGGTACAGTTTCCAGGATACATACTAATACTTTTACTATCAATACAAAGGAGACAATAGTACCAGGTGATGGTCTTTGTTTTCTTGACGAAAGAAATATATTACAGGGTTTCCTGGTAAATCATGTTGATAGACATGAAATTATGCCTAATATAATGCCTGATATCCGGCAAGGTACAATATTATGGCGTAGTCATGATCATGCTTTTGAAAGACAACTACAAGGTAATACAGCAAACCGTAAGATAGTCGTGGATATTTCTTTTGATAGTGTGCCTAATGGTTTTGTTATAAGACTAATAGATGAGGATGGTGTTGCTGTGGAGTATTGTATGGATGCTGTTCATGAACAAGCAAACGACAATATCCGCTCATCAGAGCAGATAAAGAAGCAGTTGGCCAAACTTGGTGACACCCCGTTTGTGGCAAATATGGTTACAGATTGTACTCAGGGACGTTATTTCTTGCCTATATCGGTATTAAACCAGATGCGTCGTTATGCTGTAGAGCTCCTTATAGAGCATAGAATAAGCCATTTCCATCCCAAAGATATACATCGTGAAGCGTCAATTGATGCATCTGTTCCCGAGAAGCTCGATTATAGGTATAATATCATTAACAAGCAGGCGGAGAAATTCTACAGGAACCATGGTGCAAGGGAAATAGAGTATGGCCTTGAGTCTACGGGAGATTATCGCGATAAGGCTCTTATGACTACAAAGTATTGCCTTCGTTACGAGCTTGGTTGTTGCTTGAAAGGTAAGAGTAAAAACAAACCGCAAGTTTCTATCAATAACGCTGATTCCTTGGTGCTTGGCAACAATGGACGTTATTTCAGACTTGAGTTTGATTGCAGCGCATGTCAGATGCGCATCTATGCTAAGGAGTAGATGTCAGCGTCATGCATTGACAACGGCCGCAATGGCGCAGCCAAGTATCAAAATACACGCTACAATTATCCATCTGCGGGGCCGCATTGTCACTTTCTGGCGACCGAACATTATTCCGATGAAGCCGAGCAGGAGTATACTTGCAAATGTCGGCCATACAGCCAGATGAATGTTGCCAGCGGTCACAAAACCTAGCCCGAGTCCGACAAGCATCACATTTATTCCGCTTGCCACCGACATCGCTATCACAAAGCCCCAATTACGCAAGTCGAACACCGCCAATTGTGGAGTTCTGCGCAGGTAGGGCAGAAGCATTCTCATGGCGACAAATACTGCCAACCCGAGGAAAATATAGGCATTTGTTTTGGCATACATCTGTGGTGCGTCAGTACCTTCTATGCGCAGCAAGTCACCAAGTGATATGCCAAGCAGGAACATAAGTGCTCCAACAGAGCTCACTATAAACATGATTCCAAGCCCTTTGGTGAGCTTTACAGGTGTCGCCTCTGCGCAGCGCCGCATGATCAGCATCGCGTTGATGCCGAAAGCCAGTGCGAGCACAATATATGTGGCTACATGCATGATTGTATGTTTTTTGTAATATCAATGAATTGTTCTACCGACAGCTGTTCGGCACGTTTTGCCAGGATATCTTCGCCGATGTTCTCAATCGGCATGTTCAATTGCCTGAGTGCATTGCGCAACGTCTTTCGGCGTTGGTTGAAGCCTGCCTTAACTACTTGGACAAATAGCTTTTCATCACATTCCAAGTGCTCTACATTGTTTCTGGTCAGTTTTATCACGGCAGATTTCACTTTGGGGGGCGGGTTGAACACATGCTCATGTACTGTGAACAGGTATTCTATATTGTAAAACGCTGATAACAAGACTGACAGTATGCCGTAGGTTTTGCTCCCAGGACCTGCTGCGACGCGCTCTGCCACCTCTTTCTGGAACATTCCTACAACCTCTGTTACGTTGTCGCGGTTGTCAAACACCTTGAATAGTATCTGTGATGAAATGTTATATGGGAAGTTGCCGATGATGCTGAAACGCTTATGGAATAGAGTGCTTAGGTCGTAGCGTAGGAAGTCCCCCTCGATAATGTCGAGGGTGGGGTAATGGTCGTGCAGATAGGCGACGCTCTCGCGGTCAATCTCCACCACATGGAAGTCCTTGTCGGGCTTTGCTATCAAGTACTTGGTGAGTACTCCCATGCCCGGCCCTATCTCCAGTATATGGGTTGTATCGGCCGACAAGCTATCCACTATCTTGGCAGCGATATTCTCGTCGGTAAGGAAGTGTTGTCCGAGGAACTTCTTTGCTTTTACTTCTGTCATCTTGTTTTCAGTGCGTTATAGCGTTTTCTGGCTCGGTCGGTATATAGACTTGTAGGGTAGTCGAGCAGAAGCTTCTCATAGCACTCAATGGCTTTCGCCGTATTGCCCAGTTTGTCTTCGTTCAGTTCGGCCATCATCATCAAGGCATCGTCGGCCGTGATGTCTAAGGGATAGAAATCCACCAATTTCTGCAACAGTGAGTCGGCATCCGTATAGCGAGCCTGCTTCATGCGGATCTGAGCCTTTCTCATCAGCACCTCATCCAGCAGTGGATGCGACAGTGAGTGTGTTTCCACGTCGGTGTATCCTTCCCAAGCCGAGTCGAGCATGTTGCGATAAAGCAGCATGTCAGCGTCGGCGAAGATTTCCAGCATCGTGTACGTGCTGTCGTCCTCCATGTTGTCCGATATCAGCAGCGAGAGCTCCATGGCATCGTTAGCCACGAGTTTGCTTGTCGACGAGCGCAGCACCTTAAGTTGCGAGTTGGCCCACTCGAAGTCGTGGTTATAGTAAGAGAGCTTTGCATTCTTGTATTTGGCCATTGCGCCGAGCACATCGTTTTTGTTGGATTTCTCCACTTGCATGTACAGCAGCGAAGCGTCCCATACCTGTCCTGCGAAGAGCAGCAGGTCGCCCAGCTCCAGCTTCACCTCGTCGCGTAACTGTGGCTTCAGGCGCGGCATCTCCAGTATGTCGTCCAGAATGTCCGCTGCCGCCTGTGCGTCGCCCCCGTGGTAGCCCATAAGGTTGGCGTAGTTTCGCATCAGCGTAAGTGTCCGTTCGTTTTTGCCCAGCTCTTCAAACGCGGCGATGTATTTCTGCTGCAGACGTGCAAGGTCGGCAGCCTCGATGTGGTAGTTCTTGTTTATCTGCTCGAACTCCACCTCCAGTTCTCCCACGCGGCTCTCGAAGTAGTATGGGCTCTCCTTGCCTTTGGTTTGCAGGTAGCGGTAACCGTCGGCCGCCACATCCAGGGCATCGTTTTTCTGTGAAATATCGGCCACACGCAGCACCTCCTGACCTCCTTTATCGGGGAAGCGGGCGTCGACGGCTTCGGCCTGTTCGAGCGCGAAGCGGAAGTCTTTCTGTTGCAGCGCGAACCATATCATCATTTCCAGATATGTCTTGTTGTCGGGGTGCTCACGAACACGCGTCACCAGAGCCCTGCGCACGCCGTCGGCCAGCTTGTCGTCCGGCGCCTCTTTCAGGGCACGCTGCATCGACACCTGCACCGAATTCATCATTTTGGGCTGAAAATCCAGCAGGTCAAAGTATTCGTTCGTCATTGCGCCATAGTCGCCCATGCGCTGGTACACCGTCACCAACTCGTTGAAATAAAGCGTGCGGTTCTTTGTCTTCTCTCTGGCGGTGAGATATGTGCGTGCCGCGTAGTCGAGCTGTCCGGCGTTGACAAAAGCCATCGCCAGGTCGGGCACCGGCTGCAGGTTGCTTGTGATGGCGTCCAGAGCCTTGTCGAAGCACTTGTTGGCCTTCTTCACCTCGTTCTGGCGCAGATATATGCTGCCTTCGTCGACGTAGAGGTAAAGATCCTTGGGGTTGTTCTTGCGGCGGCGTTCCACCAGCTTCACGGCGTCGCGGTATTCGCCTAACTCCATGTAAGTGGCGAGCAGCCGCTGGTAGTAGTATTTGTTCGTAGTGCGCTTGTAGAGACCTTCGTACAGCTGCGCCGCCTGTGCAAACTCGCCGTGGTCGAAATAATAGGCGGCCGTCTGCTCCTGGTTCTGTTGCGCAACAGTCGGCGTGGCACCGAGGCACGATGCCAAGACGCATGCTATCAGTATGGTGCGATATTTTTTCATACAAAAAAACCGGAGTCTTGCATCCGGTTCTTCTTGTTTGGTGACCCAGCTGGGGCTCGAACCCAGGACCCCAACATTAAAAGTGTTGTGCTCTACCTGCTGAGCTACTGAGTCATCGTTTCAACACTGCTCTTTTCCTTCAAAAGAGTTTGCAAAAGTACTACTTTTTTCCAATTCGGCAAAGAAAAAAGTGAAAAAAGTTACGGTGCTGTATTGTATATATCATTATTACAGCACTATAGCGTTTTCGGTATTTATGACTTTCGGCTCCGGTTTTTTATGGAATTCCGGGTGGTTCAGCGTCATTTTGCGCAATTTCCGCCACCTCATTGGCCTTTTTTTCTGCCGTTGGGGTAGGGGAGGAGCTGCTGCCTTGGGCGAGGGTCACAAACTCCTGCCAGTTGCCATCTACGGGCACATAGCGGCCGCGCTCCTCGTTGTGGTTCACCCGTCCGAGACCTATGTATGTGGAGTTCGACGCGCGGCCTTCCTTGTCGACCACGAACCCGTAGATGTGCACCTCGTGTCCGCCCCAAGTCTCCGGAAGTCTCATCCTGAGCTCCTTGGCTTTGCGTGCCGTGGGGGCCGACAGGATGCCGGCACCGAGGGCAGGGGCATAAATATAGATGTACACGTTGTCGTCGCCCGAGGCGCGTAGCGAGAGGCTGTTTTTCTCGAAACCGACCACTACAGTCTCGTCCTGCTCAAACAGCGGTGCCTTGAAATAGACATCGGCGGCCGCTCCGGCGGCGATATGCAGTTTGTCGTACTCCACCGTCACCGTGCCGTTGTCGCGGTGGAAGTGTTGCTTGTTGGTCATGACGAAGTAGTTGCCCTCGGTCATCTGCGCATCCATCGACTTCTGTCTGAAGCCCATCTTCAGCGCCTCCGTAGCCTGTGATGCAAATCGCACCATGCTCACGAACCAGTCGCGCTGCTTTTGTTGCGACTCCGTGTTCGGGTAGTTCACCGTCCGGCGGTAGGCGCGGATGCAGTACCTGTTGCGCCACATGTACCCCACCACGGGGCCAACTTTGCCGCTGAATACCCCCGTCACGCCTTCATACATCTTGCCCATAGTTCCTCTTTTTTGTCTTCTCTCATAACGCGCCGAATTTTGTTTTATTGTATAAAATGAAAAAAAATATTGAAGAGTAAAAGAAGATTAATAGAAGAAGATATAGCACCTACTATGCTCCAATACACCGCCTTGCAAAAGCCCGAAAATCTTCCACCCCGAGATTCTCAAGAAACTTTTCGCCACGCATTTTTCTCCGTTCATAAACTGTTGTTATTCAGTCATTATACAGTATCATCTTCTTCATTGCACTTTAATTACACTTTAATCAATATTTATTCACTGTTTATATACACTTAATTTTATAAGAGATATTAAATTGATTGTTATATTATGATAAATAAATGATGCCTTTTCACGGCGATATCAGGGCACAATATTTTAGTAAGAATGGCGTTATCTATGGTATGACGAAACAGGGGAAAATTGTATACGGCGGCTTGCGTGCACTCGACCGCGAGCTGCGGAAAGAGGAATGGCGGGATGCCCGCTACACGATTATTGTCGACGAGAACACATTCCGTCATTGCCTGCCGTCGCTCATTGGAACGGTGGAGGCACTGCAAGAGGCTGAGTTCGTAGAGGTGCCGGTGGGAGAGGAGTGCAAGAGTCTTGAGGTGGCGGCCCAGGTGTGGCAGACGCTCCTGGAGAGCGGCGCCGACCGGCAGAGTGTCATCGTCAATCTCGGCGGCGGTGCTGTGTGCGACCTCGGAGGGTTTGTCGCCGCAGGCTACAAGCGCGGCATCCGTCACATCAATGTGCCGACCACGTTGCTGGCCATGGTCGACGCCGCTATCGGTGGCAAGACGGCCGTTGACTTCGGCGGTGTGAAGAACAGCATAGGCCATTTCTACCCCTCGGTCATTACTATTGTAGATCCCACTTTCCTTAAGACGCTTCCGCAGGAGGAGTTGCTCAACGGCCAGTTGGAGATGGTAAAGACGGCTGCCGTGAGCGACGCGGTGTTGTACAGTCGCTTGCTGTCGGAGCGGGACACCCGTAGTGCCGACATCAAGGAGGTGGCGCGCATCAAGACGCGAGTCGTCAAGGCCGACCCCTATGACCGTAACATCCGCAAAATCCTCAACTTCGGCCACACCTTCGGCCATGCAATCGAGGTGTATTCAAGCCTGCCTCACGGCGTCGCCGTAGGCATCGGAATGAAAGCCGCCATGTACCTCTCGGTGAAGAAACTCGGCTTGTCGGAAGGTGTGTATACATCATACTCCCAGTGGCTTAAGGAGCGAGTTGCGCCGCATAAGTATTCTTTGAAGGACATTGAGCAGATGCTACTCCTGATGCATCAGGACAAAAAAAGCACCGCAGGGATGCTGCGGTGTGTGTTGCTCCAGGAGCCCGGTGCTGCTATGATTGACGTAGATGTCACCGATAACGAGGTACGCGACGCCATGCTCAAGCTGGCACGATGAGTTGCTCGGTGGTGCGGCTGCGCTGTTCGAGGAGGATGGGGCGGCCGGCGACGATGTGGTCGATGACCTTCTGGGTGTAGTATCGGATGGTTATCAGCTGCAAATTTTCGTTGTATCGTACACGGAACATGTTATTTAGCTTCTCTATAAGGGTTGGCACCAGCTGAGGATTGTTGTCGACACAGATGGAGAAGCTAAGGGCGGAGTTCTGCATGAGGTTCACTCTGATACCAAGCTCGTTAAGTATTCCAAATATGACCTGCAGATTGTCCTCGGCGATGAACGAGTAGTCGCGCGGCAGGATGGAGAGCAGTATCTGGTTGTTGCGGAAAATGTAGAGTGGGGTGGTGGGTACGATGGTTCGGTAGTTGCCTATGGATGAGCCCTCGGCTTCGGGGGTTATGAATGAGCGGATGTATAGCGGAATGCCCATGTTCTGAATGGGTTTCACCGTCTTGGGGTGGATGACGGATGCGCCATAGTAAGCCAGCTCGATAGCTTCATTGTATGGTATTTGGCTGATTTTGACGGTGTCGGCGAAGAACTTGGGGTCGGCGTTGAGGAAACCAGGAACATCTTTCCAGATGGTGATGCTCTCGGCCTTGAGGCAGTAGGCAATGATGGCTGCAGAGTAGTCGGAACCTTCTCGTCCCAAGGTCGTTGTGCCGCCATCGGTGCTGCCGATGAAACCCTGTGTCAGGATGACCTGTGATTGCTTGATTGCTTGATTGTTTGATTGCTTGAGTTGCAGTACAGCCTGTTGGGTAGCTTGCCAGTCGACGCGCCCCTCCCGATAGTGGGCGTCGGTCTTTATCAGCTGGCGCGCGTCAGTCCATAAGGTGTTTATTCCAAGGCTGTTGAGGTATTCTGCTATGATGGTGGTGGAGAGCAGTTCGCCGTGGCTTACCACTTGGTCGTAGTTGTAGTTGTAGTGGTCGATGTCGGCCGGAAGGGATGCGCAGAGATTGTCGAGACTTGTCAGCAGGGCATCAATCTTGTGCTGAACATCCTTGTTGTCAGGCATCAAAGTCGAGGCGATGCTGCGGTGATAGTCATTGAGCTGTTGGCGCAGGGCGGCCTTGTCGTCGCAAGCAATGCCCGGTACCAGTTTCTCCAGCAGGTTGGTGGTTTTGCCCATGGCGGAGACGACGACCACCAAAGGCGCTGATTCCATGTGTGTTTGCACAATCTGCGCCATGTTGCGCACGGCGTCGGCGCTGTTGACCGAAGCGCCACCGAACTTAAATACCTTCATGCGAGTTCCCTTTCCATATCGCGACGCGAGTCCTTGGCTTTGATAGTCTCGCGCTTGTCGTAATGATGCTTACCCTTGGCCAGTGCGATGGTCATCTTGGCGTAGCCGCGTGGGTCAACATAGAGCAGTTCAGGTACAATGGTGAAGCCACGCTCTTTTATCTTATTCTGGAGTTTGCGCAGCTCGCGGCGGGTGAGCAGCAGCTTGCGGTCGCGCTTGGCGGTGTGACCCCAATAGCTGCCGAACTTGTATTCCGAGATATGCATGTCGCGGACAAAGAGCTCGTCGCCTATGAAGGTGCACCAGGCATCGTTAAGGTTGGCCTTACCCTCGCGGATACTCTTTATCTCGCTGCCCATCAGCACCAAACCGGCCTGGTATTCGTCCATGAGGAAGTACTCGTAGGCGGCCCGCTTGTTCTTAATCTCGATGATATTCTTCTCTTCCATATTCACGTGTGTTAACGGTAGTTGACACTTTTTATTGTGTTTTTATTGTGCGTGTCGCCTGTATGTGGAAAAAAAATACTACTTTTGCAGTTGGAAAAAAGAGCTGACAAACAATGGATCGACAAGAAAATATAGACTTCTGCATACGCTATCTGCTGGAGCAGAACAATGCAGAAGCCAAGATTCCCTCAAAGTTGCGCGACAAGAAAGAGCAATTGCGTGCACTGATGAATATATGGAGACCGCAACCGCTGAGCGACGAGTTTATTGCCGCACAGGATGCCGAACTGCAGGCGCAACTGAGAGACAAGGGAGTTGTGAGAACCCGCGAGAGATTGTGGCAGGGAGATATCACGCGCCTTGATGTCGACGCCATTGTCAATGCCGCCAACAGTCGCGGCCTCGGTTGCTGGCATCCGCTGCACGCCTGCATCGACAACGCCATCCATTCGGCTGCTGGCCTTCAGCTGAGACAGGAGTGCAACAACATACTGCAGGGGAGCGAGATAGCCACCGGCGGCGCCATCATCACGCCGGGTTACAACCTGCCTGCAAAATATGTCATCCACACCGTGGGGCCTATTATACCCAACGGCATCCCCACGGCAGGACAGGAGGAGCAGCTGGCCTGCTGCTACCGGACCTGCCTTTATATGGCCCGCGAGCAAGGCTGTCGCAGTATCGCCTTTTGCTGCATCTCCACCGGCGAGTTCCGCTTCCCCAACCGTCGTGCGGCCGAGATAGCCATAGAGGCATGCAAGGATGCGCGGATACGGGTCGTGTTCAATGTGTTCAAAGACATCGACTATGATATCTACAGCGAATTATTAAGTAACCACAAATAAAAAACAACAAGATTATGGCAACCATTTACGATTACAAAGCCCTCGCCAGCAATGGCAAAGAGATTGACTTTGCCGACTTCAAGGGCAAAGTGCTGCTCATCATCAACACCGCCAGCAAGTGCGGCTTCACGCCTCAGTTCGACGGTCTTGAGGCCCTCAATGAGAAGTACCGCGACCGCGGTCTGGTATGCATAGGTTTCCCCTGCAACCAGTTTAAGGAGCAGGACCCTGGCAGCGACGGTGAGATTGAGGAGTTCTGCCGCCTTAACTACGGCGTCACCTTCCAGATTATGAAGAAGATTGACGTCAACGGCAAGGAGGCCCACCCCATCTTCGAGTACCTAAAGACTGTTGCTCCCACCGAGGAGTACCATGGCCTGAAGGGCAAAGGTGCTGCCGCCCTCTTCAAGACCATCAGCAAGAGTGTGGAGAAAGACTGTGATATAAAGTGGAACTTTACTAAATTCCTCATCTCGCGCGACGGCACTGTGGTAAAGCGCTACGCCCCCACAACCGAGCCCAAGGAGTTTGAGAAGGATATCGAGGCGATGCTCTAAGTGATGAACTGGATTATCCTTATCATCGCGGGCTTATGTGAGTCGGGCTTTGCCTTCTGTTTAGGCAAAGCCAAGCCGGCTGTAGGTACCGAGTGGTGGGCATGGATAGGGGGCTTTGTTTTCTTCTACGTGCTCAGCGCCGTCCTTCTGGCCAAAGCCACGCAGACAATACCCATCGGCATCGCCTATCCGGTATGGACGGGCATCGGTGCCGTAGGCGCTGTGTTGCTGGGCATCTTCGTGTTCCACGAGCCTGCCACCTTCTGGCGCCTGCTCTTCCTCAGCACTTTGATTCTGTCTATTGTAGGACTTAAAATTGTAGGATAACCAATCATGGATCGTCATTCCCAAATCATCCGTACCAGTTGGATTGGCATAGGTGCCAATGTACTGCTGGCGACCTTTAAGGCTATAGTTGGCCTCGTGGCTGGAAGCGTTGCCATTGTCATGGACGCTGTCAATAATCTTAGCGATGCTTTGTCGAGCGTAATCACCATTGTGGGGACCAAGCTTTCGCAGCGCCCTGCCGACCGTGAACACCCCTTTGGCTTTGGTCGCGTAGAGTATTTCAGCGCCATCATTATCGCCATTATTGTATTGACCGCAGGCATTACCTCGCTCATTGAGTCGGTGAAGAAGATTTTCGACCCCACAACGCCAAGCTACACAACTGTCACGCTTGTGGTTATCATTGTGGCCATTGCCGTCAAGCTGCTGCTGGGTCGTTATGTGAAGCATAAGGGTGAGCAGCTGAAGAGCGATGCTTTGGTAGCATCAGGTTCCGACGCCCTTTTCGACGCTATCATAACTCTTGCAACCCTCGTCTCGGCAGGCATCATGTTGCTGTGGGGTGTCTCCATCGACGGCTACCTTGGTGCCATTATATCGTTGGTTATCATCAAGGCTGGCTTCGAGATGTTGGCTTCGCCCATCAACGAGCTGCTGGGCAAGAAGGTGTCGCCCGAATTGGTGCGACAGATCAAACACGATGTGGCCGAACAGGAAGGGGTGCATGGGGTCTTCGACCTCATACTCCACAATTATGGCCCCGATGTGATGATAGGCTCTCTGCATATAGGCGTTGACGACACCATGAGCGCTCACGACATCCATGGCCTCACACGCCGCATATCCACCATGATGTTCCAACGTTATGGTATCATCATGACCGTCGGCATATATGCCAACGCTACTGGCAAAGGCCCTGTGGCTGAACTGCAGACGGCAGTCATGCATCGCGTAATGGAACATAAGGAGATAGTGCAGGTGCACGGTTTCTACTACTCAGAGAAAGACAAGATGCTCTCTGTCGACGTGGTGCCCGACATCACCGTACACGACGATGCCGCCCTCATCGCCATGCTCACCGGCGAGATACAGCCTTTGGCCCCCGATATGCAGATTATCATTGTCGTCGACCACAACTACAGCGAATAATCCCACTCTATTTTAGAGGGATACAGCCGGCGGTTTCTCCAGGAAGAGAACGTCATGCCTATTTGTTGTCGCCAAAGAAAGGCAATATAATGCCGATGCCGACGTTATTGTACAAAAATAGAATATGAATAGGAATTTGAAACGGTTTATGCTGACTTTGGGGGCTACCACAATGTCCATAGCGCTCACTTTCGGCACGGCGGCTGTCATTGACCACACCAAGAAGCAGAACGAGAAGCGCGAGATAGTGATGATGGTGATGTACGATATGTACAACTCGCTGAAGGCGGTCGAAGAGTCCGATGCCAATATCCGTAAGTCGATGGAACTACAGCTGCAGATAGCAGAAGACACTTCGTCGTTCCAAGAGAAGTACATTCTGATGGTGATGAACTTACCGACGATAGAGTATACCGAGACCATAGAACGTATCTTCTCGTCGAATATAGAAACCATCAACACGGTAGGCAATGTGTTCTTCACAGAGAAAGTGGCGGAATTCTATAACCTCCGTCAATCCTACAAAAAGAATATCTGCGACTCGATTTATAATAGAATCATAAGGAAGAACACATTATCCACGTTGGAGGATTTGCTTGGATTCAATTACTATACCGATGCTATAATGAGCAACTCGTTGATGTGGGATATGCGGCGACTGTATGGGCTGTGCCAGCAGATGATGAATGTCACCGACGAGGAGATTGAAGCCTATATCAAGAAAAGAGAGACGATAGAAGAGGGTGTGACAGATGTACGGGAGTCGAAGCTATCGTCAATGGACGAGCTTAAAGAGATTAGCATGAAGATAAACACAGCCCGAGAGAAGCTGCAATAAAAGATATCCCTATCCCAGCAGCACATCCATTACCATCATCAGCACGAAGCCCACGGCGAAGCCGATGGTGGAGAGGTTGGTGTGGCGTCCTTGGGCGGTCTCGGGTATAAGTTCTTCCACCACCACATACATCATGGCGCCGGCGGCGAAAGCCAGCAGGTAGGGTAGGGCAACGCCCAGCACCGAGGCCAGCAGCAGTATGGCCACCGAGCCTATAGGCTCCACCACGCCGCTCAGCGTGCCTATGAGGAACGATTTAAGGCGTGAGTTGCCCTCGGCATGCATGGGCATCGAGATGATGGCCCCTTCGGGTATGTTCTGTATGGCGATGCCGATAGATACTGCCAGCGCGGCGCTGAGTGTCAAGCCTTGTGCTTCTCCTGCGAATACCACGCCCACAGCCATACCTTCGGGCAGGTTGTGGATGGTGACAGCCAGCGCCAGCATCATGGTGCGTGAGAGGCGCGATTTGGGGCCTTCGGCCTTTTGTGCGCCGACATGCAGGTGGGGAGTCAGCTCGTCGATCAGCAACAGGAACACAATACCAACCAGAAAACCGATGGCGGCGGGGATGATACCCCTCAGTCCTGCGGACAACTCCTCTGCGTAAGAGGAGCAGCCAGATGAAGCCATCTCTATACTCGGTAAGAGCAGCGACCACACACTCGCCGCCACCATCACGCCGCTGGCGAAGCCAAGAAGTGTCTTTTGAAGCCGGTCTGGGATGTCTTTCTTCATGAAAAAGACGAACGCCGACCCCAGCATTGTGCCTACCAAAGGCAGTAGTATTCCGATAATTACAGCATTCATTTCTCGTCTCTTTTAGGATTTTGGGGGAACCAGCCCTTAGCCACACGTTCGCGCTACTTGGATAGTTGCATTCCGATTATAATGCTGGTAAAATTCATTGTATCAAATTATTGTCTTTTAATACTGTTACATATATCTCGCTGCAAAGATACACAAAATATGTTAGATACTCAGTTTGACACCAAAGAAAAGGGTGCGAGGCAGCGAAGGACCGTAGATGTAGGCGGCGTCGCGCTCGGGGCCGCTGTCAAGATCGCGCTGGTAGCTGTCGAGGAGGTTCTGCACGCCGACGCTGAGCTCCAGCTCTGTGCTCTCGCCAAATGGGATGCTGTAGGCGGCTTTGAGCGATAGGTCGAAGAAAGAGTCGGTGATGACTTTCTCCACCTCGGTACTTGTGGCGGTGGCCACGTTGTGGTATACCAGCATAGGTCCTGTGAAGATGCCGGTGACTGTGAGTTGCAGGCGTTTCACGGGGGTGTAGATGCCGGTGAGGTAGGCGTAGAGGTCGGGCGTGCGTTCCATACGGCGTTCAAACTGGCCTTCGTCCCATTCTTTCCCCTGACCGGTATAGAGACTACGCTGCCAGGTGCCGCCAAGTTGCAGACGCATCAATTCGATAGGCGAAACGGTCATCTCGACATTTATGCCTATCACCTCGGCACCGTCGGCGTTGCGCCGCTCGTAGTGGAGGTAACCACTTGTGGTGTCGTCGAAGAGCAGTTCATTGACGAAGGCGTCGTTGATGCGGGTATAGAATCCCTCGACAAGCAGGTCGGCCTCTAGGCTGCCGAGGTGGAAGCAGAGGTCGGCCGAGCCGGTTAGTGAGTGCGACCGCTCCATGCGGAGGTCTGCAGAGTTGGTAATCTTGTATAGCTCGCCATTCACCGCACCCACATGCAGGTCTTCGTCATACACCTGTGGGGCACGGAAGCCCGAAGCATAGCCGGCGCGGAGTGCGAGGTGGTCGCTGGGGGCGTAGCGCAGGTTGAGGCGTGGGCTCACCACCGGCGCTTCAATCATAGTGTGTTTGTCCATACGTGCCCCTATAAGGATGCTCCAATTATGATTTTTCCACTCGTTCTGCAGATAGGCGCTCAATATGCCGATGTCCTGGTGCAGCGTGTCGGGACTGCCGAAGGTGTGGTCCTGCAGGCGGTCGAGGGTGTGCTCAGCACCGAAAGTCAACTCGGCGGGCATGAACCACAGGGTGTCGAAATGACGGCTGTAGAGGGCACCGTAGTTGAGCGTCAAGTCCTGCGTGTTGCCGTAGGCGGTACCGAACGGTTCGCTGTCGTCGCGCTCACCGTAGTAGCTTTGGCGGTCGACATGCTGCATCAAGGCGAACAAGGAGGCGTGGCGCAAGCCGCTGGCGGGCAGCCAATCCCATTTGAGGTTGGCACTGTGGATGTTGTGCTCACCGCCCTCAGAGATATGCGCCATAGGTGACGGAAGGTCGAAACGGTCGCCCCCGCGGCGGAAGTCGTGGATGTTGTGGTACTCGAGGTTGAGTTTCGAGAAGTCTGTGGTGCGCAGGTAGCCGCGGAAACCCACCATGTGACCTTTGAGGAGTCCTGTCTCCGAGTAGCCGTCGCCGTTATGGTCATAGGGCTCTCTGCTGCGGTTGTGGCCAAAGACGGCGATGCCTGCACGGCGGTCGTCGGTGACCACCGAGGCGTTGAACGAGTTGCTGAAATCCCAGCTCCGTTCACCGATAAGGATTGTGGTGTTGCCCACACTGGCGCTATTACTGTGTGGCTCGCGGGTGATGACATTGATGACTCCGGCGATGGCGTTGCTGCCATAGAGAGCCGAGCCGCCGCCTCGCAGCACCTCGATGCGATCGATCAGGGCTGTAGGAAGCTGGTCGAGCAGGTAGACACCCGCCAGTGCGCTGTTCACAGGACGGCTGTCGATGAGAATCTGTGAGTAGGCCTGCCCGAGGCCGTTGATGCGCACCTCGTTGGCTCCGCAGTTTTGGCAGGTGTTCTCCACCCGCAGGCCGGTGCTGAAGTTCAAGGCCTGCCCGAGGTTGACGGCGCTCACGGCCTCCATCTGCTTGCTGTCGACCACACCCACCGCTGTGGGGGCCTCGCTACGCGTGGTGGCGTGCTGCGTAGCAGTCACCACTACTTGGCGCAGGCGTATCGTGTCGTGATGGCTTTGCGCCGCAGCCATCAACGGCAATAATGATATGATTGTGATGATTATCTTCTTCATTTCTGTTTTGCTAAATGATAGATACTCTAGCAGTTCTAGGAGTACTAGAAAAACTAGAAAAACTAAATAAGGGTAAAGGTAAGAAACTATGTCGTCGGCGGAGCCCTCAACTGAGTCACCCCATGGTGGAACTGCTTCGCCATTGCCTGTGTCGGCAAGGAGATACGCTCCGCGGCAGGGAATATAACTGCAGTTTGTCCCTCGTTCTGCACAATATAGCTCTGACCGAGGAAGGTGCAAAACAGACAGTCGTGGTCGTGGTGATGAACCTCTTCTATATGTCCAGCACATTGCTGACAGTCGTCGTGGACGTCAACAGTCTCATGATGCACATGCAGCGACGACAGAGCAACCATTGGCAAATAAGTGGCCAATAGCACGATAGACGCAATATGTCGCAACAACCGGTTCATCTTTCGGGCTGCAAAGATACTGTTTTTTTTCAGAAAGAGAAGAATAGATGTTTAGAAGCTGTATTTCAGTTTCAGCCAGACTTCGCTGTTGTGGGCGTAGGTGAGGAACAAACCTTTTTCGGCGTAGAAGAGGTCATAACCCAGAAGAACATGCATCTGATCGGTGGCGGCCCAGTCGACGCTGAAACGGTTGAAAACGCCTAAGTCCTTCACATCGGCGTAGGCGAATGTGGAGAGCGTCAGAGAGTTGTTCAGCAGGGCTTTGGAGATGCGTAGGGTAGCGAGCGAGGTCTGTTCGCCGGCTCCAAAGGTCTGGTTATACTGAACCGAGAGGTTCCAGTCGTTGCCGGGATACCAGTCGAGTCCTGCGAGGGCATTTCCCTGATGCTCACCGTGGTCGTCGATATTGTCGGCCAACTCGCCCCGGAAGACGAAATTGCCGAAGGGAACCGACACATCGCCACCAATGACAGACAGACGATGATAGCCTATGTGGTCGACCTGCAATTCGGGCATTTTGCTCCAGGTGCGCAGCGCCATCAAGGAGAAGTCGACCCCAGACAAGGAACAGTTGAACCTTGCGCCGTATTCCATGTTTTTAAGTGAGGGGTCAGGCTTGACTTCGGGAGGGAGCGTCCCCACTGACCAAGGATTGGCGGAATTGGTAGGCAGCTTGAAGAATTCAGCTACAGGAACGGCGACGGCCTCCAGGCTCCACACATCGTGCAGATAGCGGACACGCAAGGCGCCCACAGGGACGCGGATGTCGTCGTAGTCCTGCGCCAGAAATTCGGTGTAATCCATCGGCGAGATGAGGTCGGTGACCCGCAAACCGTCGGCCACCCCCCACGAGATAATCTGCTTGCCGGCACGGATGTCCCAATGTGGGTTGCCCCAGTAGGCGTAGGCTTCGCGCAGCTGGAAGCCAGACAAATCCTTGAGCAGGGCATTGTACACGAGGTTGGCAGAGACGAACATTCCGCCGTCATCTTTCTCGAGGCGGAACTCTCCTCGGGCACGGGTGCGAGACGACATCCAGTCGTAGGGCTCTTCGGTACGCAAAGCATGGTAGGTGTCGAGGAATCCTTTGACGGAAAAGTCGATATCCCCCTGTGCCGAAAGGGAGTGGGCCGTGCACAGCACGGCCACCGCTCCCAAAAGTATGGTTTTCAATGAGGTTCTCATAAGCCCTTCTCCAGTTTTGTCACCGTAAACATACTCTTGTCGACCTTGATGTCGTATTGGGGGTTGCTCACGACAATCTGCGTACTGTGTCCGCTTTGCACGTTTTTCATCTCCATCTTCATCACCGTCCAAAATCCATCAATCTTTTTCACGTCGAGAACAGTCATCACACGATGAAGCTTGTTCAATTTGTCGTAGAACTCCACATAGACAGCCACATCGCAATCTTGACGAATCCAACTCACCTTGCGGCTGTAGATTTCGCGGCTGTCGACGGGAGTGGATTCGACCACCCAGCACTTGTGCCCGTCGCGCACCTCTTCACGCAGCAGCTTGTGCTTGTCCTCATCCACGCTGCGTCCGCCCATGTCGTCGTAGGTAAAGTCGGTGCCCATGAAGTAGTCGGTCTTGGAGGAGGCTCCGCTGATGCGGCGCGTTTTCTTCATAGCCGGCAGGTAGAGCCATTTGTCATCCTCCTTGCTGCTTTGGTCGTAGTCCCAGGTGAGGAAGCCGGTGCCTTTCACATCGCCGGGATAGGTGAAGAACATGATTTTCTTGGTGTCCTTCCCTTCGTCCATAGCCCATGATTTCATCTTGCGCTCGCGCTTGTCGCCGTTTTTCTTGACGAGGGTGAGCTGCATCTCGGCATAGCGGGTGTTGCCGTCGGGACGGTCCTTGACTCGCTGGACGATATCGCGACCCGTCAGATTCTGAGCCTCAGCTGAATTGAAAAATGAGAATTCAAAATTGAAAATTGAAATAATGGCTACCGCCAATAAATATTTTTTCATGATTGTTATTGTTTTTGTTGTTTAACATTCTTTTTCTTTACCGTATACTTTGAATTTCTTCACCAGCAGGGGCGTGATGAAGAGGTCGGCCAGCAGCGCCGAGAGGATGCCGATGACAGCAAGCACACCGAAATTGATGCACATGGCGCATGCTGAGGTGGCGAAGGTGGCGAAGACGGCAGAGGTGATGATGGAGGTGGTGACGATAGCCACACCCACAACACGGAAAGTGCGACGGAGGGCGAACGCATAGTTGGGCTTGCGGTCGAACTCGAGTTTCGAGTGGTTAAAGAAGTGGATAGTGTCGTCGACGGCCATACCCAGCATCATCGGTATCAGCGTGGCGGTCATCATGTCGAGCGGAATGCCCATCCATCCCATGAATCCACCCACGAAAATGGCGGGCATGAGGTTGGGAATAAGGCCGATGAGGCCGACGCGGATGCTCTGGAAGGCTATCATCAGGATGATGGCGATGATAAGCACCGAGATGAGGAACGACTGCATCTGGCCACGTACCAGATACTGCATCATGGTGGTGTATTGCGGGATGTTGCCCACGGCGGTCACTGTGACTCCGGGGAACATCTCTTCTGTCTTCTTGGCGATATCATTGAGTTCACGCTCCACTTCGGCCGAGTTGAAGTCGGAGATCTCCACCATCAGGCGCAGGTGCTTGTAGCCATAGTCCATCCAGTATTCCGCCTCCGAACCGCCGGCATTCTCGTAGAGCATCAGCAGCTGTGCCACTTCCTCTTCGGTGTCGGGAATGCGGTAGAAGGTCTTGTCACTGCCGTTGAGCGTCTGGTTGAGGTCTTTGATGATGTCGAGTATCGAATTGGTGCGCTTGGTCAGCGAATATGTTCCGACCAGTTCCTCCAGTTGCTCCAGCTTACGCAGGTTTTCGGGTTGTTTTGCGTCGTCCTCGTTTTCGAATTCCATCACGAGGTCGTAGGAGTAGAGGGCACCCAGCTCGCTGTGACCCACTGTCAGGACATCTTTCACATAGGGGACATCTTTACCCATAGTCCGCTCGATATCGAAAGCGGGTTCAATCTTCCAAAGTCCTATACCCAACGCAACACAGACAACGGCAAAGACGGCGACAATCGGCTTGGAATGCTTGAAGGTAAAGTCGTTGAGTTTCTCCATAGCGCGACCCAGACGGGTGCCGCCCTCACCGTCGACACCGGCTTTGGGTTTCTTGTCCTTGCCGAACGAGAGCAGCACGGGAGCCATCAGCAGCGTGGTGAAGAGCACGAAGAGGATGGTAAGCGAGCTCATCATGCCGACACATTTCATCGGGCGGATGGGAATCACCATGAACGACATCAGCGAGATAACGGTGGTCAAGCCGCAGAAGACCACCGACCAGCCAATCTCGCTGACGGTCTCGACGACGGCCTGTTTGCGTTTGCCGTGCCGGCGCATACATTGCTTGAAATAGGAGAAGATGTGGATGTTATACGCGATAGCTACGGCGAAGGCCAGGATGGCCGGAATCATCAGCACCGTGCTGTCGACATACATCTGCGTGTATCCCGCAATACCGAAGGTAATCACTATGCCGCCAATCACAGACAGAAAAGGACCAATTATACCGCGCAGCGAACGGGTCATCACCAGCATCACCAAGATGCAGATGATGGCGGCTATCATCACCAGGCGCCCCATCTCCTGACCGATGTATACCGATTTCTGCTGCGTCACATACGGCATGCCCGTGGCCTTCGGATGGAGGGAGGCATATTTCTCCTTCGTGATTATGCGGGTCACCTCCTCGCCGGTCACGATGTCGGGCGACACGTTGCTCGTCTGTTTCCACTCCTCCTCCGAGGGAAAGGCGCGCAGCTTCACGAGAATCCAAGCGTTCTTGCCGTCCTGCGAGATGAGCTTTCTCGCCACATGGGGTTTGCTATAAGCAAGAGACCGGATCTGCTCCATCTCGGGCGATCCGGTCTCGGGTATCTCGTCTGGGACGATTTGCACTATCTCCATCCCGTCCTCCGTGCCTAGCATAAACTCGAGGTCCACCAGCGACGTAATTTTGTCGCCGTACGAGAGCGAATCCAGCAGTTCCGCGCCCAACTCGCGCATGAGCGTGAGGTTTTCTTTGGTGAAGTGGTTGTCACACTCGGTGAGGATGCCGACAAAATAGTCGTTGCCGAAGTTTGCCTTGAACTCGTTGGTCTTCACCAACATCGGGTCGCCCTCGATAAAATAGTCGTCGAACGAGGTTTGCTGCACCATCTTCGACATACCGAGGAACGACGCCACCAGCACGATGGCAAACAATGCGATGGCTGCCCATCGCCACCTTAGGAGGAAGGCCGCATACCTTCCGAAAAATGCGTTGATTTTATGCGATTTCATTTTTTTATTTTTATTTTTGATTAGACAATATTATCACAAGCGCTGCTGCTTGCAGCACATCAAATATTTGAATACTAGCAATATAAAGAAAATTATGCTACCGGCGGTGCCCGCAACAGGGACGTTCCATAGCGACAGCTAAAGATAGTGACATCCGTCAGGTGCGGTTCCGTCGCAGGTTCCCACTGTGGCACAATCTGGAATGTCTGTTGGACAATATAATTAAGACTAAGAAAAATGCAATACGGGCAATCGTGATGGTGGTGCTGGTTTTCAAAGTGTCCGACACACTGGCCGCAGCTGTCTTGTGCGTCAACTGTATCGTCATGCACATGAAACGACGACAGCGTTACCATTGGTAAATAGCTGGTCAATAGAATGATAGAGGTAATATTTCGCTGCAGATGTTTCATCTTTCAAGATGCAAAATTACAACAACCATTCCGACTGTACAATCCCCAGAAATGATGATTTATCCTCTTTCTTGTGATTTAAAAATATACTATTTCCTCGGGAACCACGGCCAGGTGCGGTTCACCCTCTTGCAGTAGGCATCGTATTCCTCGCCGTAGAGGTCGTGCAGCCATTTCTCTTCCGTGCGTTTCATCATCACAGCCATCAACGCCCAAAAGATGAACGGAAGCAACAGCAGCCACAGGTTCCCTGCGAAGAGAGAGACCCCGATGCAAAGGAACATCCATCCCACATACAACGGATTGCGCACCCATGCGTAGATGCCGCCGGTGTAGAGGCGGTTGTTCTTGATACTATCGTCAATCTTATCGAAAAAGAAAGCATAACCCCAGATGAAGGCTCCCAAGGCAGCCACCAGTATTCCCACAACAAGCATGGGAATCTTCAACTCAGGAATGATACCGTTGTCGAGATAGCCTTTTGCGGACAATATCATTCCGACGGCGGTAAGCGCGACAATCAACGCGACATAAAGAGGGCCGATGCCGAAAAACGGAAGATGGTCTTTTGGTTTCATTTTAGTAACGCAGTCTGCTTCTTCAAGGCTCGCTCGGCCAGACGCATGGCGAGGATGGCGATGGGAATGGTCAGCACCAGCACGACAATCAGCATGGGTATGTTGTCGATAACCGGATTCATCAAGTCGTCATAACCCGCGGGCATCTCCTCGACGGCGGCGGCCAGCGAAGCTTCCGTGTCTGTCCACCAATGGGCGGTGTAGGCGAAGAACGAGAAGGCGAAGGGCAGGAAGCTCCAGCGCACGCCTTTCGACGTGTCGTAGCCGTTGACCTTGCGGATTATCTCGGCTGCTGCTGTCAGAACTACTGTTCCAATGATGTAAGCCACATCTGCCTCGCCGGCAATCAAGAACAGCACCAGGATAAAGCTGTTGAGGAGTGTCGCTGCACCGAAGCTGCGGATGAATGTGCAGGTGTAGAGGTATATGAATGCTGTCAGCAGCGGCAGCAAAACGCCGACATAAGCGTAGCATGCAGGGTGGATGATGCCGCTTGTGGCACCAAGGATAAAGGTGGCAAGATAAGCCAGCGCCATCAGGATGATCTTAATTGTTGTTTTCATGGCTTTAGTCATTTTGTTTTAACAGACGGAGCGAATAGACGAACAGGAAGATGCCCAGGGCGGCCATCACGGGGTGGATGAGCAGTTGCACAGGGTTGAACTCCATAATCAGCTCGCTGGCATGGAAGATGTTGAAGAGCATCATAAGTGCTGCCAGCACGAGGTTGATGACGCGCATAGCCTTGCAGCTGCGGTAGTTCATGCAGAGCAGGCCGCACATCGGCACGAAGAAAGCCATACCGATCATGAACAGCATCATGCCTGTCGGGGCTTCGCCCGTGGCGTCGGGCATAGCGATGTCGGCTCCCCAGAAAGCGGGAAGCATGTCGGCCAGCATGTGCATAGCAAAGCCGACCATGATAATTACCCAGATAAGGGATACTTTAGATACTTTTGTTTCCATAATTATTGTTGTTTTTTAGTTATTATTTCGTTGCGATGACGGCCAGCCAGTGGTGCTGGTCGTCGAGGTGGACTGTGATGTCGTGAAAGCCCACTGCGATGAGGTGGGTGCGGAGCTCGTCGGGCGTGTAGGTGTGCATGCCCTTAATCATCTTCTCCCACTTCTCGTTGTTGCCCGTGAGGCCGTCGTCCTCGTTGACGATGAGGAATCGTCTGCCCTCCTTGAGAACACGGCGCACGCCGCGGAAGCACTCCTCTATACCCGGCCAGAAGTAGACCGTCTCGAAGGCGGTGACGAGGTCGAACTCGCCGTCGGCATACGGCAATGCGGCAGCGCTGCCCTCCTGCACCTTGCAACGGCCGGCGGCAATGGCGGCGGCGTTCACCTCCTGCGATTTCTTCACCGACACCGGCGAGTAGTCGATACCCTGCACCTTGCCTTCCGGTGCCAGAGCCAACAGACGAGCGATATTGGCTCCGCCGCCGCATCCTATATCGAGGATATCCCAGTTCTTAGTGATATCCACATGCGACACCCCCCATTCCGCCATGCGGGCGTGCGAGCCACCGTTCATTCCGTTCACCATCATGCGTCCGAAGAAGCCTTCCGGCTTGCGGGCATTGCTGAAAATCTTGCTTAAAAGTCCCATAATTTATTGTTTTATTATTTTTTATCCACGATATTGTTGTTTTGAATTCTGCTGCAAAATTACTTGCGCGCCAGAAACCCCACAATACCCAAAAATGATGATTTAACACCGCGGAAGGTCTTTTTACCACACAATAAAGCGACGGATATTGCGTTATTAGAGTTATTATGAAACACATAGCATTAGTTACCATTGCATGCTGCCTGATGTTCGGCGCTTGCGCACAGAATCAATCCAAACAATCAAACAATATGAAAAAGACCTTAGTAGTTTATTTCTCGGCCACCGGCACCACCAAGGCTGCCGCCGAACGCCTTGCCACCGAGTTCAACGCCGACCTCTTCGAGATTGCCCCCGAGCAGCCATACACCGCCGCCGACCTCGACTGGCGCGACAAAACCTCGCGCTCCACGCTCGAGATGCAGGACAAGGCCTCGCGCCCCGCCATCGCCGCCAAGTGCGACAACATAGCCCAGTACGACACCGTCTGGATTGGCTTCCCCGTGTGGTGGTACACCGCCCCCACTATCGTCAACACCTTCATCGAGGCCCACGACCTCAGCGGCAAGGTGCTCAACGTCTTCGCCACCAGCGGCGGCAGTGGCGTGGAAGGCTCGGCCAACGACCTGAAGAAAGCCTACCCGCAGTACCAGTGGGGCGATAAGCGCTTGATGAACTGATAGTCACTGTCTCTATGAAAAAGATGAATATCCCCTTGATGGCGGCGTTGTTGGCGCTGTCCATCGTCGTTTGCCCTGTACTTTATTTCGCCGTTGGGCCTACGCTCGACGCCACCCAGTTGGAGACACTCAAGACACTGGGTATCATTGCTGCGTGCAGCGCTGCCTTCTGCTTCATCGTGGGCGAGGCCACCGGCAACAACAGCCAGATGGACAAGCTCTGGAGCCTGTTGCCGATAGCCTACACGTGGGTCATTGCCGTCAATGGCGGCATGAGCGCCCGCTTGGTGGTGATGGCCGTGCTGGCCACGTTGTGGGGTATGCGCCTCACAGTCAACTTCGCCCGCAAAGGAGCCTACAGCCTCAAGTTCTGGGAGGGTGTCGAGGACTACCGCTGGGCCGTGGTGCGCTCGGGTCCCGCCTTCAAGAAACGCTGGGCATGGGCGGCTTTCGACCTCGGCTTTATCTCCATCTACCAGAATGCCTTGGTGCTTATGACAACCTTTCCGGCCTTGGTAGCCATGCGGTCCGACGCCCCATTCGGTGCGATGGATGTTGTTGCCGCCGTGCTGATGTTTGGCTTTATCGTTTGGGAGACCGTCGCCGACGAGCAGCAGTGGCTCTTCCAGACGCGCAAATGGGCCATGATTGACAAAGGCAAAAAGCTGGAGGAACTACCGTCGCCCTATAACAAAGGCTTCAACACCACAGGCCTTTGGGGCCGTAGCCGTCATCCCAACTATTTTGCCGAGCAGGCCATCTGGGTGTGCTTCTACCTTTTCTCCATAGGTGCCGGCATGGGCGTCTTCAACTGGAGTGTGATTGGCGCGCTGCTGCTGTTGGTCCTGTTCCAGGGCAGCTCGTCTCTGGCCGAAGAGATAAGCGCCGGCAAATACCCTGAGTATGAGCGCTATTGCCAGAGCGTGCCCCGCTTCTTCCCCGGAAAGAAGTTCAAGGGCTGACGGCCCCTTCTAGCTACGCAGCGGCCAATGTGCAGCGCTCCAGCGTTGGTGTAGCGGAGGTGCAGAGGAGTCTCCATAGACTTGGTATAGAGATGGTATAGGGATGGCATAGGCTTGGTATAGCCTTGATTGCAAACAGAATGGTCTGAAAATGAGGGTGTAATATAATTTATTTATAAATTATATTAGGGAAGAGAATAGGCGCAAGTTTTACCTAATGTACCCAATCTGTCAGACGTATGACAAATTAACAGGGTCACATATTTGTGAGCTGAAAAAGGCCGACGGCTAGTGCCGCCCCAGCGAGCTGGCCCTCATGGTGCCGCAGGAAACCTGTATAACGACTCAAGGAACTGATTGAATACTGCAACGGCTTCCGCCCCAGCTGTAAAATCCTCCGCAAAAAAGGCGGAATAACCCCCTATTGCGGGTGTTCTACAAGTCTCCGTTTGTCAGCTATTCGGAGCCTCTTAAAGAAAGTCCATATAGTTGTCGCGAGTGATTGTCTTCACTTCAACATCAGGATATGCTCCGATAAACGTTTTGCTGACTTTAGCCTTCTTCGTTGGATTCCATTTGAATTCGTATGCTGTCATCCTGCCGTCGCACTCCTCAATGTAGTCAATCTCCTGCTGCTGCGTGGTGCGCCAGAAATAGGATTTGGCGTAGGTAAGGGAATAATGCCTCTTCTTCACCAACTCGCCGACCATATAGTTCTCCCATAATGCTCCTATGTCGGCTCGCATCTCGATGGGGGAAAGGTTACCGATAAGGGCATTGCGGATTCCATTGTCGTAGAAATATATCTTTCTTCCTGATTTTATCTCGGTACGCAAGTTGCGACTGAAAGCGCCGAGACGGAAGATGACCTGTGCCTGCTCAAGCAGATTGATGTACTTTTCGACAGTGGAACGGTCTAATTCAACCATCTTGCTCAGCTCGTTGGTGGACACTTCACTGCCCACCTGATATGCCAGTGCCTGAAGTAAACGGACCACCTTGTCAGGTCGCTTGATACGCTCCCAGATTAGAACATCCTTGTAAAGATAGCTTTCTGTAAGATTATTCAGGACCTCTCGTTCGCTGCCGGGATTGCACACCACATCGGGGTAACTGCCATAGATCAAGCGAACCGGCATTTTCTGCCACTCCTGCATAGCACCGAAATGTGCTGCCAGTTCGCCATACGACAATGGGAATAGGCGGTATTCCCACTTGCGTCCTGTCAGCGGCTCGTTGACCTTGTTGGCGATTTCAAGTGACGAGCTTCCCGTGATGATTAGTTGAATTTCGGGGAAATTGTCTGTCAACAGTTTGCATTTCAATCCGATGTCTTCTATGCGTTGTGCCTCGTCGATAACGACGACTCTGTTCTTTCCCAACATACTGCGATAGCGCTCCACTGTGATGTTCTCCATCAGAGTACGAGTCTCTAAGTTGTCACCATTCATCCATAGCACATCTTCTTGTCCTTGCAGACATTCCTTCAGGAGGGTGGTTTTTCCAACTTGTCGAGCCCCAATCAGCACTATGGCCTTCCCAGAATGCATCTTATTTGCAACTAAATCACTTATTATCCGATGTATATACATATTTGTTGTATTGTTTTCTTGTTGCAAATATACTAAATTTTGTGAATGTAATCAGCAAAATATTATAATTTTTTGTTGATTACGGTCGCAGGATTTGTTCTTTTGGGGTTAAAACAGTTGGAAAAAAACTCCGAGGAAAGGCGGAATAACACCTCGCCTCGCAACGATAGAAGAGGCCAAATCCCTAAATTTACATATAATTTGGGGAATGAATCGCTAAATTCGCATATAATTTGGCGAATGGTATTTTGGGTGTGTCACGATGTGGCGCACCCTTTTTGTATCTTTGCAGCCGAAAAGGCGCTAAGATAGTCGTGGGTTAGTTGTTTTTTTCTTTGAGGTGGCAGCAATGTGTTGAACAACAAAAACGCAATGTTGCTCGTGGAATATCACAAAAATTTTGTGGATTCAAAAAAAGTATGTATCTTTGCACCGTCAATCGTCGGAGTCTACGTGGGCAATGGCGGGCGACAGACATAATGAAAAGACGTTGAGTTAAACGTTAGTCTGCGGTTACTTGAATCTCGCAAATTCAGAACTCCAACTGCATGATAACGCGATGACCGGCGTCCATGGGTATGATTTACATAGCATTCCTATAGTATTTCATATTGTTAGGACTAGTTGGCAAGAGCCAATAGACCTACAGCGTGGGCTTCGACATTGCTTATCCTCAGTTGGAAGGCGATGCGAGAGCCTAAGTAACGGGATAAGCAAAACTGTTTAGACCCGCGCTTTTTCATTGTATGTAAATAATATACTATGAAACGAATGTTGTATAGAATGCACAATCACAATATGGAAGAAGATTCTTCCACCAGCAGCGCTCTACATTTTTTGAATCTAAAAAAATGTCTGTTTCCAATTGTTTGTTGTATGCTGTTTACCATTTCAATGCACACCAATACCATGATGGCGCAAATGGCAAAAGATTTCCATAATAATTCATGTTTAGTTGCAGATAATTCCGAGTATATTAGTATTAGCAAGGAAACAATGACTTTGAAATTGTTTGACAAAAATGGAGAGATTCTTCTAGACTTTCCAGTTGCTTGTGGTTCGAATTACGGCAATAAGCAAAAAACCGGAGATAGGCGTACTCCTGAAGGGAGATTCTATATCAGTGAAGTAAAGGATGCATCGAAATGGGTACACGATTTCCATGATGGCAAAGGAACAATATCAGGAGCTTATGGGCCGTGGTTTATCCGATTGGAATGTCCTGGTCACAGTGGTATAGGAATACACGGTACACATGATTCAAAATCAATAGGTACACGCTGTACCGAGGGATGTGTTCGACTAACCAATGCCAATATTACAGAGTTGAAAGAGAAAGTAAGTGTCGGAATGATTGTTGTTATTGAACCATCTAAAAAGGATATAATTGCTAATAATGGAAATCGGTAGGTAATAAAAAAAACAGATATGGTTTGGGGATTTATAATAACACTACTATTAGTGGCGACTTGCGGTTTCCTTATTAAGTCTGCCACCAACAAGAAGTACGGTATTGTTTCATGGATTGTTGCATTGGTATTATGGGTTGTGCTCTCGTTTGAGACTAATGGTTTGATAAGGGCTATTGATGGACGTTCACAGATGGCCGACCTTGTTGGTACGATAATTGGTTCAATATCTGGATATACCGATTATGCCGATTTGACTGGAGTGATTTCCTTCCAGGATGCCAACCAGATAGCATTAGGCTGTAAGTGTGTTATTCCTTCTTATGGCAAGTATTTCCGTGCGTCCGACTTTGAAGGCAAGACCTACGGTGATATACCAGCCATAATCTCTGTCAATATAGACAAGGCTATGCGCCGTTCGGTATGGAATAGTATCGGCTGGATTCTGCTGACACTTGTTATAGGAATTGTGGCTATGATAGTTTTTATGGAGAAAGAATCAGGGTACAGTCGACGGAATCGTAACCACTTTGAAGAAACGTCAAGGGACAGACGAAATACCAGATATCATTCAAGACGTAATTTATAATCATCCAAATACCTGCTTATGGACAATCTTACAACAAACCATGTCCTTGTTGGACTAGGTGGCACAGGAGGAAAAATCCTCAAGGCATTTAAGATGCGTATGTTTGAGGAATTCCCAGAAGAATCCGACAGAAGGAAACAACCGGTCGCATTGCTGTATGTCGATTCGACTGACGAGATGATGGGCATAGGTCGCCCTGATTTTAGGGTAATGGGGCTTGATGCCTCATTTCGTCAAAATGAGTTCCTTTATATTAAGGATGTTGATGTCGAGAAGATACTTGACAATATTAACAACTATCCGGCGGTAAAAGGCATAGTAGACAATGTGTCAGCAGTGAAGACAGCTATAGGCTCACTAGGACAGGCCGCTGGTCAAAAGCGACGTGCAGGACGTCTACTATTTGCCGCTAATGCAGTGGCATATGTTAATGCTCTTAAAGATGCTTACGGCAGATGCGAGAAGGTGTCAAACAATGCCAACAAGACAACGTTCCATATTTTCGCAGGTTTGTGTGGAGGTACGGGATCTGGAGCTGTTATTGATGCCATAGTGCAGACGCGCAAGGCATTCCCTGAAGCTGTTATCTCTGTCTATGCGATGATTCCAGAGATGAATCTGCCACAATCCAATATAGATCAAGGCCGATACTACCAAAATGGTTATGCAGCATTAAATGAATTAAACGCTTTGCAGTCTAATCGTTTCTTCCCACACGATGTTACTGGTGCGGGACGCGAGGCGCGGCTCTTCTCCGACAAAGTAAAGGGTGTCGCTGATGGACTTACACTTTACAGCAATGTAAATGAAAATGGCTTAACGATTAATTCTCTTACAGAGCTTCCAAAAATTGTTAGCGATTATGTATATGCGAGAGTGTTCCTCATTAATTCGGAAGATGAAGTAAATGGGGATATGTTGCGAGCCTATTCGTTTGAGAATATGGATGATTTTGCACTTGAATATGATGAGTGTGCAAATGCTGATGCTAATGGTCGAATACCTATTGCTCGAACAAAGAAGATTAACTCTTTTGGCATCAAGCGTGTCCTGTATCCCGAACTGCGAGTTCTCAAGCATATCACATATACTGTTGGCGAGAGTGTGCTATACCAGTTCAAGTACAATAACTGGCGGGAGAACCTTGGATATGTCAATGAGGAAGCGAATAAAGACTATCGTGACGAGTATTTTAACGACACCAATCTGGCAAAATGGAAACTGGACACCAAGCATCTTACATATGAGATAAAGATACTTGGAAGTGACAAGGATTACCCCAAATTTTCTGACTATTGGCACGATAAAGCTATTGGTTATCTTGATGAGGCAAAACAGGCGAGCAATGCATTAAGTGAATTGGAAGATATCATGTCCGATTTTTATGCAAAGCAATTCCGCGGAGTAGGTGTTGAGGAATATTACAAAGGCAAAGAACGCGCCATTCCTGATATCGCCAAAGAAATTCGCAGAATTATAGAACACGAATTATTTGAGAAATGGAAAGTGGGCGACATCTCTATCGTTGAGTTGCAGAAGGTCAGTAGGCTTCTGATAGAGCGAGTAACGGAGATCCGAAAAGATCTTGATGGCAAACTTGAAAAAGAACATGAGGAGTATGAGGTCATTTGTAATGATCGCGATGACAATATGTCGAACTGGGCGCACAAAGGTTTCTTGAACAAAAAAGTCTTTGGCGGCGATACAAACGCTCTCAGCAATCATCAAGAAATACTTACGGACCTGTTTTCTTGTAAGACATCTATTGTCGCATTAGGATTTGCACAGAAACTGGCTGCACGTCTTTTTGTTGAGGTTGGAAAACTTGATGCCGATATTTCTGCGTTCGGGCAGAAAATCAACGACTCGATTGATGAGACAGAACGTCTTGTTGCAGCCCAGCGCAAGGTCAACAAAGGTTTGGAGGATATGAAAGGCGCTATTATCGAAGTTAGTGAAGAAGAGGTGATGGCAGGCTTTGAAGCAGACCTTAAGATAGATAAAATTGACATGCCGAATGTTGCCAGGCAGTTGCGTGAAGCCATACTACCGCAAACCGAATTTACTTCGTTTGGCAATCTGGCACAGGAGATTTCCGTGGACAATGTGTGCAAAGCATTCGATCTTAAGTTGGCGAAGATTGTTAAGACTAAACATGATGAGCGAGCTGAAAGCGACAAGAAAGTGCTGGGCTTGAATATACTCACACAGTTACAACAAAAACTTACTACTGACGAGCAGATTCAACGGTTTGCTTTGGAAATTGTCAAACAAAGCGGAGTATTCCTTAAATTGAACAATGACCAAATGCAGCTCCATGTCCGCAACAATGAAGGTAATCTGAGCCCGACCAATCCCGCTTCAATAAACAAGAAGACCATATTAGTCAGTATCCCATCGCCTGACGATAACGAGGGGTTGAAGGCGTTTGCCGACAAATTGGAGGCTGCCTTTATGAACTCATTCTCCCAAGGGAACTCGCAATGTTCGGTTAAGGTCAACCGCAAGAGCCCTAGGAAAGATGAACTTACCATTATTACTGTGGCCTACTGCTTCCCGATGAGATGCATTAGCTGGTTGAGCAACTACAAGGAGAAATATGAACGTTTCCTGAATACTGGCAACCCGAATACTGATGCAAGCAATGCAATACTTTTGCATAGCGAAAGCAATGGTAAAGATTTGCCGTCATTGTTTGTTGTGGAGAATGCGGAACAGATTGCTATGCAGAATGAGGTACAGGCTCCTCCTACAGTTGCAGTTCCACCCGCTATGCCACCCATGCATGGCGCATCGGGAATGCCACCCATGCCGCAATCTGCCCCACAAGTCCAAATGTACTTCCATATAGCGGGACAGAACTATGGACCATATGATTATGAAACATGCAAAACATTGAGTCAAAACAAACAAATAACAGAACAAACCATGGCTTGGCAACAAGGTATGGCTAATTGGATTCCGGCAGGGCAGGTTCCCGAAATCGCAGGGCTTTTTGGCCCATCAATGCCTCCTATGCCGGGCACCACGTCTATGCCTCCAATGCCTCCAATAATTTAAAACAAACAACATATGTCACAAGAAACTCGACGTTCCAATAATGAACGAAATAAGTACGGAATCTGTCTTAATGACGAGTGCCCGAAATGTAAAGGTAAAGAAGTGCAGCAAATCCCAATGCGTAAGGAATTTGTATGTGCTGAATGTGGAAGTGAACTGCGCGAGTGTCCTCCTCCAAAGAAACGTAACAAAAAGCTGATTCCAATCATCGCTGCTGTAGTGGTGATTATTGGTGGCGTAATCGCGGCAATTGTCATTCCAAAAGGCTCTAACGCGGTCGAAACTGATTTGGACAATATCAATAATGAATTGAATGTCGGAGAAAACGACACTCTTATTGCAGATTCAATCCAGACAGATGCTACTTTGAGCCAAGTAGATGCAAAGCTTGTTGAAGACGGTCTCAAACAGGCAGCAGAAACTGTCAAAAAAACAGTCACAAAGTCCAATTCCAACACTGGAGGATTGACGTTAAGCTATGGCAAGTATACGGGAGCCATCAAGAATGGCCATCCTCATGGTCAGGGCAGATTAACATATACAACCGGTAGGGTAATTAATAAAAATGACCCGAAAGGTCGTACTGCGGCCCCTGGAGACTATGTGATTGGTGAATTTTTCAACGGCTTTTTAGTTTATGGGAAGCATTACAATGCTTCTGGCGAATTGGTTGAATCCTTAAATATTGGAGTGGGGTCTGAAGATAGTTACGACTCAAAATAATTCTTATGTCCAGATCGGGACTTGTTGCAATGGTGCTAGTGTCCATGATGATACACTCTTCATCATGGGCACAGTCCTTTGTCTTGTTTGATCCAGAAGTTAAAGAAGAGTACCCATCAGTTGTTTATGACTTTCTAGAACGTTATCTTTATGAGATAGACAGCATGTCGAAGGCCGGGAAGCCTGTTTTGCAGCGTATGAAGGATGACAAGGTGTCTGTCGTTGAGGGTAATTTTTTGTCAGCGTCGAGTATCACGCCGCAAACCACATTCAATATTTTGACCTATGAAGACAAATACTATCAGGCGACATGGCTAGACTCGATAGGGAATACCATTTTAAGCATGGTGTTCCCGATGCAGTACGAGTTGCTGCTGGGTATGCCCAAGGTTCAGATTGAACGAGGAATGTCGAGATTGCTTGCATCATTTGACTATTTTACACCAAGAAGCATCCCAATTGACGGGTTAATGTCTATTGATAAAAATTGCTGGACAACGACCCCGATACAACACTATTATGTGGAAAGTATGAACGATGCATGTTACTTTACCCGCGTTGATTCAACATCTTCTTTTCATCCAGTATATGACAGCAGTGACAGATGGCATTCTGCGGCAAATCTTTTTCAAGGGATAATTGATAGTGTTGAGGACTATACGCTTTATGTAGAACAAAACATATACGGCTTTCAGAAAGATTGCTATAGGATAAAATTGATCCAATGGCTAGAATATTGCCGGACGATGAAGCTTGATGTTTTTTTTGCTGTCGAGGAGGAGAGGGAAGATGGGCTGTCTGCTTTACTCATAGCTCATAGCAGAGACTTGGGGTTTAACCACATGATGTCTCTGACCATCCCGGATAATTTTATCGAAAAGCCAAACTGTGTTATCAAAGCCACATTGAATGCTTATATTCCGACGCAGAATATAAAAGACTTGTATCAGCAATATGTCAAAAAACCAAAGAAAAAGATATGATGAGGACACTATCAATATTATTTATATGTCTGTTCGTTTCGACGAGTCTGTTCTCACAAAATGAGCAAGAGAGGATAAACAATATAAAGAAAAGCCTCGACTTTATTTATGCTACGGGGACTTCATTGAATAGTACCGAGGAGGCTTCGTCTAACGCCAAAGAGTTGCTTTCTCTCGAAATAGAACAATGGCTAAAAGAGAACGCAAAGGGATCTCATACTGGATATGTGGCGAAGGCTGCAAATAATATGTCCGAAATAGAGACAAAAAGAGGCAATCTGTATAGGACTTTTGTATATGTAAAGAAATCAGACATATTGTCATTTGGCACCGAGGATGAAATATTAATGGTAACGATTGCCAACGACTCTGTTTCAAAGACAATGGATACATTACCCATAATTGCACACAGTGTAGCACCGCAGCGGAACACTGCACTAAATATAATGTCAAGTAATCTAGCAACCACGACATTCTCTCCTACACTCGCCGAAAAGGAAATTCAAGCCATTCGCAACCTCACAGAGATCAATGCATTTGTTGCCAAAGGAAGTAAAGATGGTACTATTAGAGCATATGGCAAGTATGATAACAATACAAGGCTGTTCAGCATAACCTACTTTTTTTTGATTAATAAGGACGGCAATGTGATTGCCTACCTTAAGAAAGATGGTAACATTGTTATTAATCTCGGGTCGGGTAAAGAAGACTCTATTGAGAATCACGGCCGTTGCGGAGTAATATGGTTTCAATTTGCAGAATAAAAAACAATCAATATGAAACGTTTTTTTCAATTGCTATGTATTATTGCTTGTGCTTTGCCGACAATGGCGAGTGCGCAGGTTAAAGTCTCTTTGACAGATGGAATTGACAACAATGTTGTCAAACAAAAGATGGAGAATGCCATTTCGAAGATTCTTACAGAGGCGAATGAAGCACAACGGGCAGGACGCCAGATGCATTACTCGCAACTGGGTATTCCCGCCGATGTGCAGGGTTCGCTTGCTGCTCTGTGGGAGAATTCTCCATTTGTATGCATGGATGAAGAGATTGTCGAGCATTGTATTAGTACTGTGAATGGTTATCAGGTGAGAAACATCCCTTTGCTGCTCAAACCAGTTAACCCTTCCGATATTGCCGATGACGAAGATTACCAAGAAGCTGTCGTTAGTTTTGACAAGCAGGGCAATATCACCAGCTTTTACCTGTCTATAAGCATGAATCTATATATGAATGTGGTAAAAGCGAATCGTGATATAACAGATTTGCGTCGCCGTCAACTGATATTGGATTATGTTGAGCAGTTCAGAACCAGCTACAATCAAAAGGATATTAATTTCTTGGAGGCAGTGTTTAGCGATGATGCACTCATCATAACTGGTAAGGTAACAAAGCGCAAGTCGAACGATGGCATTCCATTGCCTGACAAAATAGAATACACAAAGTATACGAAAGTTCAGTATCTCAACAATTTGCGAAAGGTATTTGCTCGTAATCGCTATATTCGGGTTACCTTCGATGAGATTGAGGTGATGCGTCATCCTGTAAACAAAGACTTCTATGGTGTTACATTGCATCAGGGCTGGACATCGGAGACGTACCATGATGACGGATATCTCTTCCTTTTGTGGGATTTCAGAGACGAACAGCATCCTCAGATACATGTCCGCACATGGCAGCCTGATGCCTATAACAAAGATGGGAAAACGCCCCAGCGCATTTCTAAAGACGAAATCTTCAGTTTGAGCGATTTTGACATTTAAAAGACGATAAACACTAATCATCATGAAGAAACTTGAAGTACTCTTTTTCTTACTTATAATTGCAGCTAACTCCTATTCTCAAGAGTTTCGAGTTAAGAGCATGTTGGAACTAACGCATGACTTATCTGCAAGAACTTCGCCCCGAATTGACAAAACAGGGATGGAGTGTGCTTTGATTAGAGTAAACATTCCTACAATCAAGGATGTCTACTTCCAGAGTCCAATTGTAGGTGATCCAATCCAGGCGCCTGGGGAATATACCGTATATGTACCCACCAACACTGAAAGACTTCAAATGATTTGTGATAATAAGCAAGTGGATGTCGTTTTCGCTGATTACAGTATCTCACTACAGCCCAAGTTGAGTTACCGTGTTGTCGTTACAAGAGATTCTAGACCTAATGAGGCAACGGGATTTGCAAAAGTTACCGTCATGGCGAACTATGATGACGACATCCTTTTGATTGATGGGATACCTGCAGGGCAATTGCCTCTTATTGTGGATGATTTGCCCATCGGGGAGCATACGTTTGCTGTGCCAAATACTAACGGAAGAACCTGCAATGACACAGTTATTACTGTTACACCTGAAAAGAATCGTGTCTTTTTAAGTCTACGGCAGGAGAAGCGTCATTTTGTTCCGTTAGAGATAAATATATATGATGGAATGGAAGGGCAATTAGATATAGGAATAAAAAATGTATGGGACGCAAAAAAAGTAGTAGAAAGAAATGGTAAAAAGGGAATTGTTGGAGACGATGGGTCTATTATAGTTCCAGTTGAATATGATGATTTCGAGGAATATTCTGATGATATATATTTAGTATATAAAAAATTTGACTGCAACGGCCAAGAATCATGGGAATCCGGGTACTATATTCCTGGTAAAGGAGAGGTTGTGCCTTGTGATTGTAATGTTGATTACTCTGATAAAGGAGATAAGTTGTATGTTATGTATGAGAAACGTTCAGGCTGTCCTAAAGAGCTCGACAGAGGAAACCGCGGAAGATGGGCGAACTTATTTGATTTCAACAAAAAGATGTTTGTCTTACCGGAGCATTTTTATTCAGACATCGAAGTCTATGATAATAAATTGATCTCGGCTTTGGATAAAAACTGGAATATTGCAATAATGGATATGAGCGGCATCTGTTTGTTGACAATTCCAGGTAATTATGGTATTGATTTTTTTGGTGTTGATCCTGTTGGAGCATTGGTGGTAAGAGGGAATATGGTATATGGCTTATCGGGACAAGTTTATCAAGTCCCATCACATTATAAGGTTCTTTCGATATCTGAAGGTTTGCTGTGTGTGCAAGATGTTAATACAGGCTTAGTCGGCTATATTAACAAAGAAATGGAGGTGGTTATCCCTGTAAAATATGAAAAAGATTACAGTTATGGGTTCAGCCATAAAATAACACGGATGCGCACAAAGGATCGTGGCTATGTGTATTATGACAACAAGGGGCGCCAGCTTCTTCAAATTGACTACTCTGGAAACGTAATATCTCAATCCAGACCTACGCCATACAAAATGATTAAAACTCATGACAACTACGGGTCCGCCCAGCATCCCATAAGTCTCAGATTCTACTGTGAAAATAATTCTGGGGAGCACGGAATTGTCGATGCATATGGTCATATCATAGTACCATTTACGCGTGGTGACATTTCATTTGAGACTTATGGTTATGGTGAAAGATACTATGAGGAATATAATTACTATAAAATTGAAGAGACGGACGGGTACGTGACGTTGTTGGATTATATGGGTAATACAATCCTTCAAAGGACTAAAATCGCAAAGAATGGCGATTGCTTCGTTGCAGCTTATTCCGAAGACAAATCGTCACCTCTAAGAGTTGTAGCACTCTCAAACACTCATTTGTTAATATATAATGGAGGTCGGTGTGAAGTTCGAATACCGGTATCCTCTGATGCTGAAATTATAGGAGCTTACCCCATTTCAATAAAAACAGGAAATAATATTATCAGTAGAATAGATGATAGTTTGTTTCTGGTAAAAAACTTGTTGACGAATAAAACAGGATATCTCTCCACAACGGGTGAATTATTAGCAAGCTGTATCTATGATGAACCGGCAGAACTGTATGGCGTTAATTGTGATTTCATGGATAATTTGTATGATTCAATAGATTGGTCTTATGGAGACAGTATCAGTCATTGGCAAGCACGCGAGCAGCATATTTTGTCCATTGATGAGGATTTGGCTTCTGAAGGTTATGGTGTTGTTGGAATCGGAGGGCGATATGGTTATATAAATACATCTGGGAAAGTAGTTGTACCTCTTATGTATACGGCTGTTTCACCATTTCATAATGGAGTAGCTTATTTAAGAGAAGAAAGCGGTAAATGGACAAAAATATATGCTAAAGATTTGAAATAAGCCTTTCCCAATATGAAAAGAGGTGTTCTTGTTTTAGTTCTTATTTTGATAGCAGGCGCAGCCTGTTCGCAGGGGTTGCGTGTGGAAAGCATAGTGGAACTGACGCAGGACTTGACTGCGCGCACATCGCCTCGCTTGGATAAGAGTGGAACAGAATGTGCCCTGCTGAGAATAAATATACCCTCAATCAGAGAGGTATATTTTAGTAGCCCTATCGTAGGTGACCCAATTTATTCACCCGGAGAATATACCGTGTATGTGCCAGCAAACAGTAAAAGAGTGGACTTGACATGTGAAGGCAAGCCTCTTTCTGTAGTGTTTTCCGACTTTCAGGTTGCGCTGCAGCCGAAGTCTTGCTATCGTGTCGTTGTGAAGAAATTGGGCAATAATGCAAGTGCGGAAGGATATGCCAGAGTGAAGATAACGGCCAATTATGAAGACGACATTCTTTTGATTGATGGTGTGCCTGTTGGTCAGTTGCCGCTTTACTTGGACGATATCACTTTGGGACCGCATACATTTTCGGTGCCAAATACATTAGGCAGGGGATGTAAAGACTCAATCATCAATATTTCATCGACTACAGCTACAGTTCAGTTATTCTTAAAAGAGGAGGAGAAGCGACCAGTCTTTTTAGAGATCTATGGAACAGGAGTGGATGCGGGACTCTATCACCCCCGATGGGATGGTCTTCATACGGAAGTGCGTGGTGATAAGATGGGTGTTGTCGACTATGCAGGAAATATAATTGTCCCATTTCAATACGATTATGTGGAAATTGGGGTGGAATACCGACGGGTTCCTTTCGAAGGAGATGATGTAGAGTTGCCATTTTACAATGAGATTTGCTTTGTGGAAAAGAAAATAAATGACAGAAGTTACTCCGGGATTTACAAATCAGGGGAAGGAGAGATTTTGCCATGCATTTATAGCAGAATATGGGATGTTGGACATGGAATTTATGCTGTTAGCACTGAGCAAACGCAGATGTTTCAAGAACGGAAGTGGCAGTTTCTAAATTTGAAAACGGGGCAACTTGTTCGTTCCGACTATTATTCGGATCTTAGATATGAGTATTTAATGAATGGCCGTAGGCTTATTACGGTAAAAGATGAAAACCAGAACTATATAATTATGAACACGTTTTGCATCCCACTCATGTTCATACCATATAGTCCCAACTCAAAAATAAACTTTTATTCCGATTGGGGATTTGCTGTGTCTGAATCACGTCAAAATGGAACTCGAGTGTTCGATTTAGCGGGACACACTTATCAGTTGCCTTCTAATTATAGGCTCATAACAGTATCAGATGGATTGCTTGCTGTGTATGACAAGTATAAGCATAAATATGGTTTTCTGGATTATGACATGAGTGAGATCGTACCAGTACAGTTCAATAGTTGGTGGGGGGTGCGGAAAAAAGAGGACTTAACTGGTTATGCATTGTATTCCCTTGAAGAAAGATTTAAATTTGAGTATGGGTATATTGTTCTAAATACAGACTCTGGCGATACTATAATATATAACAATAAAGGCAAGATAATTGCTCAAACCATCCCCGGTAGGGGTAATTCATACAAGCATATTTTTGCAGATGGGAATTATGGCTGGATAGTCTGTGAAAATGCAAATGGGGAAAGATGCATGTTAGACAGGGATGGCAATGTTATAATACCATTCACAAAAGCCCTTCGTACAAATGGTGGACTTTATGATGAGAATGGCCAGTCAATAGGATTTGGGATGAGCTGGAAATATTATTCAAGTATGATGAATGATCCACGAATACCAGTTAATTGTAGATATTTTGCTAGAGAAAGAGGATATACATTTGCTCTTTCTGAGGATTACTTTACCATGTATGTTGGAAACAACATGTCAAATATTGTAAAGATACCTGTTTCATCAGAGGCTGACGAGGTGTTCTTTAAAGATTACCAGTTCCCTACAGGGTATGGCAACTTCACAATAGAGGCAACGTATGATAATAGATTGTTCAGGATAATAAATAGAAGCACAAATAAATATGGTTATATCTCTCCAACAGGAGAGTTGTTAACAAGTTGCATCTATGATAATCTATCGGAAATTGTGGATGCAGATTGGAATCTAAAACAAGATGACTTCATGTTGAAAAAAATAAACGCATGGTCAGCCTCGGAAGGCTATGGCATCATTGGTTTAGGGGGACGGTTTGGCTATATTGACGTAACAGGCAATGTGGTTGTTCCTCTGATTTACACGGCAGTTACTCCGTTTATAGATGGCGTTGCCTGGGTAAGAGATCAAAATGGTAAATGGAAAAAAATTCATTTAAAAGATTTGAAATGAAAAAAGTTATTGCTTGCGTTTTGTGTTTATTGCTGGGGCAGTCGATATTCTGTCAGGAGATAACCATTTCTGCTTGTTTCAGCAATCCGAACGATTCATCGGCCGTATATAATCCGAGATTTGACCTTAACGATGAGCTTTGCGCACTCATTGTTGTCCATTTGCACAACCTGGAGGGTGTTCAGGTAAAGGGCGCTATCGTTGATAGCATTACAAAAGGTTCTGAACTGCTTGTATATGTACCCACCAGAACAAAAAGAGCGACCGTTTTTCACAATGACTATATACCATTGACACTCGACATCAATGACCTATGGGGGCTTTCGAACGGTGTGGTCGGCGGGAAGACATACGACATCTATTTAAGCGGTGTAAGTGAACGAATGGCAGCACCAAAGAAACGTTCCAATGAATCAAATTATGTGTGCTTTGAGTCCAACGTACCAATGACCCAGATAGTACTCGATGAACAGGTGTGGTCGATAAACGGCAAAACAAAAGTAAGTCGTCTGGTATCCTGCGGAGAATATCACTACACCGTCTCCGCATCAGGATATCCAGACGTCACAGGAACGGTCGTTGTAAAGAAGTCCATTGAGCCTGTAACTGTAGATATCCACTTTAAATAAAAAAGAATTTATAGAATTATTGGATGAAAACTACTAAAAAATGAAGAAAAAATACATCATAATAAAGTGGCAACACCTATGTTGGTTTGGCATTCTGATTAGTTTCTATATTATTGCGTCAAATGTTTTCTCTGAAATACGAATCCCGTATAGTATTTGGGATGAAACCACTACAGGGATTTTTAATGGCATTATAACGTCTCTTTCTATTAGTTATATTACAGGTATGCTTGTATACATTTTGACAGTTGTATATAAAAACAAGAAAGAACGTATAAAAAGAAGATGGGAATTGGATTCTCTTGCGAAAGGATTAAATAGAGCATTAGAATTAATCGAAAATGAAATTGACAGACTTGACAATACTAGTGCGGAAACGTTAAGGGATAGTGATGACAATGCATTTAATGCATTTAAAGATAATCTTACAAAAACATTGGATGGTGTTCATTTCTGTAAAGATATTATGAATGAGAAAGAATGTGAGAAGATATCAGATATTCGAAGGGCGCTAAGTGTATTAATCAATCCTCCGAGTATGATGGCTGATGATGAATCCGAGAGGTGTTTGCAAGCATTACGAGACATACGGACAGATGTCGACATATTTCAAAAATCGGTATACCAAATGATGTGGCTAAAGAATAATAAAAATCATAAATAGTATTTCTATTTGTCATTGACAATAGTCGGAATGAATATGTGATTTGCCAAGAAGTTTTATAGAAGTCTTCTATGTACAACGAATCCTTCTTATACGAAGACGACAGCGAGCTGATTATCCCTACGGATGGCCAGTATATCAGGATTTATCATCAAAACGATGGTACGACGACGGTGCTGGATACGGGGGAGAAGCGGTTTGTGTTGAATGGGCGCTGTCTGCGGATGGAACACTATTCTTCGCTCGAAGGAATGGCAGGGCTCATTGCGGGAGAACCGTCAGAGCTCCACAGCGCTTTGGTGGATGCCCTTTGGGTAAACGGTCTCGACGGGGAGAACGAACAGTATCGCAACTATTCACCACAAAATAAAGGATGCTCGACAGACAACCCTTTCGTCATCTACAGTAGCAAGCACTATGTGCGTCTGGAATATGCCATTATGACCATCTTGTTTGAATGGTATCCTGCCCGTAATGTGCGGATGCGTCTTGCCGAACAAGGTATTATCCATAAGGATGGACGATACTACGACCTCTTGCGATATATCGTCACTATAGGCTCCGACACACATTTCGAGGAGTATTTCTTCGACATCACCAACCATATTTCCGACGAAGAATGATGCAGCCAAAGAAAAACACGATAATTATTCCCGACGTACACGGGAGGACGTTTTGGAAAGAAGCAATACCTTATGTCGAAGCCGGAACTCCTTGTATCTTCCTGGGCGACTATGTCGACCCATTCGAAGACGAGGATATCAGCGGCCTAGATGCATTGAAGAATCTGCGCGAGATTTTAGCATTCAGCCAACGGTATAAAGACCGTGTGACGATGCTGCTGGGGAACCACGACCTTTCGTATCTTGGCGACCCATGGGGGCTGTGGACGGTGTATGCTGACCGGTTCTGCTACGAGTGGGCGGATGTTATGTCGGAGCTCTTCAACGAGAACACCGACCTGTTCTCCCTGTGTGCATACCGTAATGTGGGCGGTAAGCCGTTCCTGTTTTCTCACGCAGGTATGCATCCTGTATGGGTCGATTGGTGCGGATTGTTCGATGACGTCGACAAGAACGATGCCCAAGCGTTGGCGACCAAGGTCGATGAGCTGTTTCGCGAATCCCTACAGTCAGACGAGCGTACTGAGCTTATGGACGCTTTGGCGATGGTGGGGAGCATCCGTGGGGGAAGCAGCTTCGCTGGGTCGATGGTATGGGCCGACATCCGCGAATATGACAATGTAGAAGGGTGTTTTACACAGATTTTCGGCCATACGGCACAGATGAATCCGACAGACGGAACGTGGGATGAACCCTGCTCGGCAGGGAACAACATCTGTGTAGATTGTGGCGTTTGTTTCTATTTAGACGACGAAGGCCTACTGCGTTATTTGGATGCCGACAGAGCTGTTCGGGTATGAATGTACTTCTTCGAAGGAACACTGTAGTCACCATATAGGTAACATAGTGGCACACAAAAGGTGACGAAAAGGGGAGCAGAATGGGAGCAAAACCAATAGAGTGGTGTGACGGGTGCAGGAGGTAATGTGCAAATTATGCATATTACCATGCTAACGGCTTACGTGTCAAGGAAAACTTGACAGCTGGAATAACACGCATTTTTTGCGTGTTATTTGTTATGCAACCTGTGTAAAAAATGCACCTGTTGCTAAAATGTTCACATGAAGAGAATTGGTGGTTATCGCAAAATATACGACAACCACCATAAGGTCATATGTGCAAAATTTGCACATACCACTACGAATAATGTGCAAAAAATGCACGTTGTTATGATTCCACAGCAATATGAAGCCGTTTGGAAATCCCGAACAACTGCCGAAGATGGTAACTTGTAAGGAATTCTTACAAGCTGAAATATGTACCGTCTTTGCATCAAGAAAACCGACAGAGGCTTGGCGACAGATGTTATAGACGATGAATGACTTTGCAGCGATAGTGTAGAATATCTTACTAGAAGGAGCCAATCCCTTGTCTCAAATAAATAACAAGGAATCAATTCCTTGTTTTTAATGAAATTTGCGGAATCAATTCCTTGTTTTTAATGAAATTTACGGAATATCAATTTTATTTTGTATTTTTGCATCAAGAAAAAAAGTATTTATGATACAGCGAATATTGCTTGAGGGAATTAGAAACCAGCTCTTTAAAGGTAAAGCCATCGTCCTTGTCGGTAGCAGGCAGACGGGTAAGACTAGTTTGCTCCACTGTCTTTTTGCAAATGAAGATGATGTGGTGTGGTTGAATGGTGACGACCCGACTGTGCAGACCATGGTGGCGCAAATCAACACGGAACAGTGGCGTATAATGATGGGCGACAAGAAAATCCTTGTGATAGACGAAGCTCAGCTGATACCGAATATAGGTATGCGTATGAAGCTGGTGACTGACTACCTGGAAGATGTACAACTTGTTGCCACAGGTAGCTCCGCTTTTGAGTTGGCCAATCGCCTCAATGAACCCTTGACTGGGAGAAAATGGGAATATAAGCTTTTCCCCCTATCATACAGAGAGATGGTAGAACATCATGGATTGATTACAGAACATAGTCTTATCGACCATCGTCTTGTTTTCGGCTATTATCCCGAGGTTGTGACTTCGCCTGGCAACGAACGTGATGTGTTGAGGACTCTGACTGACAGTTATCTTTACAAGGACATTCTGGCGTTCGGTGGAATAAAGAAACATGACAAGCTTATGTTGCTGCTGCAAGCCATTGCTTACCAGATTGGCTCGCAGGTCAGCTATTCCGAACTCGCCCAAACGGTTGGAATCGATGGTAAGACAGTCGAGACATATATCGATCTGCTTGAAAAATGCTACATCGTATTCCGTCTGCCGTCATTTAGTCGTAATCTTCGCAACGAGCTGAAGCATAGTCGTAAAATTTATTTCTATGACACCGGTGTGCGGAATGCCGTAATCTCGAATTTTTCACATATTACCCAACGAACAGATGCGGGGGCATTGTGGGAAAACTTCGCCATAGCGGAGCGCATGAAGCGAAACGCCTATATGAATTACTGGTGCAACAACTATTTCTGGCGCACACACCAGCAGAAGGAGATAGATTATTTGGAAGAGTGTGACGGACAGCTTTATGCCTACGAATTCAAATACAACTCGCGCAAAGCAGCCAAGGTGCCTAATGACTTTGCATCTTCTTATCCAGAGGCTCAATTTAAGGAGGTTACTCCAGCTAATATTGAGGAGTTTCTAATGATGTAATAATATGTTGTGGGTGTAAATCTATGAATGACTTTGCGGCTATAGACTTTGAGACGGCCAATGGGCAGCGCTCCAGTGTGTGCAGCGTGGGAGTCGTCGTGGTGCGCGGGGGCGAGGTGACGGACATGTTCTACAGTCTCATACAGCCGGAGCCTAACTACTACAGCTGGTTCTGTCAGCGGGTGCACGGCCTCTGCCACGAGGACACGGACGACGCCGAGGTGTTCCCGACGGTGTGGCACAAGATAGAGCCGCTGATAGAGGGGCTGCCGCTGGTGGCGCACAATGCGATGTTCGACGAGGGCTGCCTGCGGGCGGTGATGCAGGTGTACCAGATGGATTGGCCGGGATATGTGTTCTACGACACGCTGCGGGCCTCGCGCCGCACGTTGCGCGACCTCCCCAACCACCAGCTGCATACTGTCAGCGAGGCCTGCGGCTACTGCCTGGAGAACCACCACCATGCGCTGGCCGACGCCGAAGCCTGTGCGGCGATAGCGTTGAGGCTACTGTAAAACTATCTATAATGTTCCTTGATACGGTCGAGCACCTCGAAGGTGGCTTCGGCTGTGGGGGTTGACACCAGCGCCAGGCGGAAAGGCTTGAAATTGAAGAGCCCCTTGAAGTAGGCGCCGTAGTGCTTGCGCATCTCGAAGACGGCGGTGCGCTCGCCCTTGAAGTCGGCGGCAGCGCGCAGGTGGCGGCGGCACACGTCGACGCGTTCGGCGACTGTTATTTCGCGCTCGGGCTCGCCGCGGAAGGCGCGCTGACATTGTTCGAAGATCCAGGGGTTGCCAATGGCTCCGCGGCCTATGAGGATGCCGTCGACACCGTAACGACGCTTGTTCTCAACGGCTTGCGCTGCGGTAGTGATGTCGCCGTTGCCGAAGATGGGTATTGTCATGCGGGGGTTGTTCTTGACGGCGCCAATCATCGTCCAGTCGGCGGTGCCGCTATACATCTGGGTCTTAGTGCGTCCGTGGATGCTGAGGGCCGCTATGCCGGTGTCTTGGAGAGCCTCGCAGAAGTCTGTTATCATCATGGAATCAGCGCTGTAGCCTATGCGTGTCTTCACAGTCACCGGCAGGTGGGACCGTTTGACCAGTGAGGCGGTGATACCCAGCATTTTAGGTATATCCTGAAGGATGCCCGAGCCGGCACCTTTGCCGGCAACCTTGCGCACGGGGCAGCCCCAGTTGATGTCGATGAAGTCGGGCTCGGCCTGTTCCACAACCTCGAGGCAGCGCAGCAGCTCGTCCTCGTCGGCGCCGAATATCTGTATGCCGATGGGGCGCTGTTCGGGGGTGAAGCGCATCTTGCGCAGGCTCTTCTCGGCGTCGCGGTTGAGGGCCTCGGAAGCTATGAACTCGGTGATGAGCAGGTCGGCCCCCATTTCCTTGCAGAGCTGGCGGAAGGGAAGGTCGGTGATGTCGTCCATGGGCGAGAGCCCGATGACCGGGGTGTCGATATTCAAGTGTTTGAGAAACATTGCACAGATAAAACGAGATTTTCTTTTGGATATTGTTTTTTTTTGTATTTTTGCACCCGATTTGGTCGCCCGAAGAGGACGCCAAGAGGGAAGCCGGTGAGAGTCCGGCGCAGTCCCGCTGCTGTAAGCTCAAGAGTTGAGACCCAATCTGTTACGTCACTGTGCGGCGCCATAGTCGCATGGGAAGACGGGGTGCTCAAGAGTAAGCCAGAAGACCTGCCAAATCGAAAAAATCGGTATCGCTTTCGAGGAAAAAGCACTCCGGTGACAGATGGAAGAGCCATCTTTTTGCCACTTTTGCCGTTTCCCCCCGTTATCGTTACCGATATTGAGATTGGAAGTATTAACAACTTAAAACAATATCAATATGGTAAAAAAACTTATGACTTTAGTAATGAGCTTGGGTCTGTTCTGCGGTGCGGTCTCGGCTCAGATTGCCCCCGCAGACATCCAGTTCTGGGTTGGTAGTGGTGACGGCGAGGCCGTTGTCACAGTTATTTGGAGCACACCTGACACTGGTTTGGCATGGGGTGTCCGTTATGACACTGATGAAGGTCTTGACCCACTCAGTGCCCTTGCCGCTATCGCCGATGGTGATTCACGTTTCTCCTACACTGTCGAATACCAGAGTTTTACAGTGGCTGGTATCAGCGCATTAAACTACAATGACGGTACGTCGAGTTTCAGCCTTGCCACAGAAGAGCATCCCTGTGTCTATGTGGATGAAGTGATGCAGGCTGACGAGAGCGAATGGGACATGGTGTGGTGCGACGATGTGGACGGTACTATAACCTTTGCCGCCGACTGCTATCTGGTCTACACTCACGTGGGTGCCGTGACTCAGGGCGAGGCTCCGGAAGTGCCGGTTGATGCTACCATCGCTTTTGAGGACATTAGGTACTGGGTTGGCGAGGGCAGCGACAGCGCTGTTCTTATTGTTAACTTTGGTAATCCCGACACTGCTTTTGCATGGGGATACCTCTTCAACGGTACTGCCACCGTGCAGCAGATGACTGACGCCATCACTGCAGCCGACCCCCGTTTCTGGGTGGTTGAAAGGCCGTCATATTATCCTGAGGGTGACATCTTCTTCGTTATCTCCACAGGTGACACTCTGAGTCTTTCCGGCCGTGATGAGGAATATCCTTACAACTACTGGGAGGCTAACATAAATGGCGGTACCTCATATAGCGGCAATGAGCAGGAGCTTGTCAATGGCGATGTGTTCAAGTATGGTGACCAGCGCGCTCCGTCGCGTGTATGTCTTCAAGAGAGTGGCGGATGGTGCCTGCTTTCTGCCTGGACGAAGGAGCCTACACCCGTCAGTGAGCCTACTCCCGAGGATGCCGAGATTGCCGCCAGCGAGATTGTCTACTGGGTTGGCGAAGGTGACAACAAGGTGGTCTTCGCCATCAACTGGGCCGATACCGCACTGGCTTGGGGTTACAAGTTCAACACCGACAGCGTCTATGTGAGCGAAATCATCGGTGCCATCGTGCGTACCGACCCTCGCCTGAACATCGTTGGAGATTCCACCTTTGTCTCGGACTTCCGCTATGCTGATGCAAATATTACCGATAGCTTGACCATCACTCCTCACGATCCCTCGGATTGGAGCATCTACTTCAATATGCAGGTCAACCACGTTTCTTCCATGATTGGCGCCGGTGGCCACAAGGTTAGCAACGGTGACTTCGTGAAGTTCGCCGACACCTATGTCGCCGTGAAGGCTGACAGTACTTGGATAGAAGGTGAGTATAGCTACTGGGATTACACCTATGTCTACCCCATGGAGATCCATCCCGTCAGTGTGCCTCAGAATGTTGGCATTGCTGGTGTAGAGGCCGTCAGCGTGATGGTATGGCCGAACCCCACCACAAGCCTTGTCAACGTCAGCGTGAGCCGTCCGATGCAGGCCGAGCTCTACGACCTCTCTGGCCGTCAGGTGGCTTTCTACAGCTTCGCCGAAGGCAGCAACAAGGTTGACCTCAGCGCCCTCCAGAACGGTGTCTATATGCTCCGCGCCGAAGGCTCTGTGAGCAAGATTGTCAAGAGATAACTCAAGGAGATACATACAAAAAGCCGCTGCAAAATGCAGCGGCTTTTGTTTTATTGATTGTTTTCGTCTTCCTCTTTCTTGGAGAAGGCCCCCAGCTGACGTAGCAGAGACCAGTAGATGAAGATGAAGAGGATGGCAAACATGACATCGCCGATACCCACGAAGCCGCGTCCGAGGAAGAGCAGCGGCACTATGATAAGCAGCAGGCGCGCCAGCGTGTAGCAGTGGAAGCCCGCCGGGCGCAGCGTCCACATGAAGGCGGCGCCGAGCACCTCGAGGGCATAGAGCAGGGCACAGCCGATGTAGTAGGTGCGCGGCACCTCCAACATGCGTTCCATGGCGGCGCCGAACTGTTCGGGCAGCACCGACGGGTTGGCGGCGTAGTAGTTCTGCACCATGGGCAGCATGGCACCCATCATCAGGTAGACCACTGTCGACAGGCCGGCGAATATGAAGGTTATTACCAGCAGGATGTGCAGTAGGGTACGATTGCTGTTCATAACACCGCAGCCATTTGTTGTTGCAGTTTCTGAGCCTCGCGGCCGGCGGCTTCGGCGAAGTCGGTGCCGTTGGAAGCGTAGATGATGCCTCGTGACGAGTTGACCAGCAGGCCGCAGTCTTTGTTGAGACCGTGCTTGCACACCTCCTCGAGGCTGCCGCCCTGTGCTCCCACGCCGGGCACCAGCAGGAAGCTTCCGGGGATGATGCGGCGTACGTCGCCGAGCATCTCGGCCTTGGTGGCACCCACCACATACATCATGTTGTCCTCGTTGCCCCACTGCTTGGAGGTTTCCAGCACACGCTGGTAGAGCGGTGTGCCGTTCTTGTCCTCGGTGAGCTGGAAGTCGAAGGCACCCTTGTTGGAGGTGAGGGCCAGCAGGATAACCCATTTGCCCTCGTATACCGTGAAGGGCTGCACGCTGTCGGCGCCCATGTAGGGAGCCACGGTGATGGCGTCGAAGTTAAAGTCACCCTTGGGGTCGAGGAAAGCCTTGGCGTAACGCTCGCTGGTGTTGCCTATGTCGCCGCGCTTGGCGTCGGCTATAGTGAAGACCGGCTTCTTGAGACCGTGGATGTAATCCATGGTCAGCTTCAGCTGGCGCAGACCTTCGATGCCGAGGGCCTCGTAGAAAGCCAGATTGGGCTTGTAGGCCACACAGTAGTCGATGGTGGCGTCGATGATGGCGCGGTTGAACATGAAGATACCGTCCTTCTCGTTGCGCAGATGCTCGGGCATCTTGGCGGGGTCGGTGTCGAGGCCGACGCAGAGGAACGAGCGGCGCTCGCGGATAAGGGCTATTAACTCTTGACGTGTCATATTGCTTACATTGTTAGCTTGTGGAACTGTTCTGTCAGCTTGTTGGCGTTCAAGCCTGTGATGTCCTCGTCAGCGAGGATGCGGCCGTGGCCCATGATGATGGCGCGGCTGCACATGGCCTCAACTTCCTGCATGATGTGGGTGGAGAGCAACACCGCCTTGTCCTTGCCGGCGTTGCGTATCACGCTGCGTATGAACTCCAGCTGGTTGGGGTCGAGGCCGGTGGTGGGCTCGTCGAGGATGAGCACCTGCGGGTCATGGATGAGGGCTTGGGCGAGGCCTACGCGCTGGCGGTAGCCTTTGGAGAGCTGGCCTATGCGCTTGTTGGCCTCGGGGGTGAGGCCGGTGAGTTCAATCATCTCGTCGGCGCGCTCGTAAGGGTTCTTTACACCGCCCAGACCGGCAGCGAAACGCAGATACTCACGCACATACATATCCAGATACAGAGGGTTGTGCTCGGGCAGGTAGCCTATGCAGCGGCGCACCTCCAGGGTGTCGTCGTAGATGCTGTGCCCGCAGACGGTGGCGTCGCCCTCGGTGGGCGGTATGTAGCAGGTGAGAATCTTCATGAGCGTCGATTTGCCGGCACCGTTGGGCCCCAGCAGGCCCACTATCTCGCCTTCCTTCACGCTGAATGTGGCGTGATCCACGGCTCTCTGCTCACCGTACAGCTTGCTTATGTCTTTTACTTCAATCATTTGCCTTTTTTGCTCTTTTGCATTTCCTGTGCTTGGCTAAGGGATATGCGCTCGCCATTGTATATGGCTATCACGAATGCATCCCTGAACTTGGTGGTGCGCTTTATGGTGTTGCAGCGCTGTTGGGCTTCGGCAAAGGTTTTATAGTCGCCCGCCGTGTGCACAAAGCCGTTGGTGGCAGGTGCCGAATGTACGTCTTTGATGCCTTGCAAGTCGGGGTCGCCAGCCTGCATCTGTTTGGTCGAGGTGCAGAACTGTATGCGGTAGGTCAAGCCTGCTACTGCCTTGGTGGCTTGGGTTGGAGTGGCTGGCTGTGGCTTTTGTGCCGTGGCTTGTGCGGGTTTCTCGGCAGTAGGTTGCGGAGCAGGTTTGCTTGCAGACTCCTGGAAGACATGAGCCCAGGCATCCTTGAACGGTGTGGTGGCCTTGAGGTGCTTGCAGTATTCGCGAGCTTCATCTATGGTGTTGAAGCGTCCGGTGTTATAGGCGTATTTCTTGCCCTGCTTGGTAGCGGTGAAGTCGCTCACGCCATTCAGTTCCGGTGCACCTTTGGTATAGAGATTGGCTGAGGTGAGGAATTGTACGGTAAAGTATGTTGTTGCCTCAGCTGCTGCGGTGTTCTTTGGGTCTTGCAATGTCTCTTTCACCACGGGTGCTGGTTCAGGTGTGGGCTCTGCCTTGGGCTGCGGTTCCTGTACCGCTACAGGTTCTTGCTTAGGCTCTGGTATGGGCTCTGGTTTAGGTTTGGGCTGCTTCTCTTGTACGGGAGGCAGGGTGGCTGACGGCAGCGGTTTCTCCTGAGGTGTAGAGGTCACTGCGGGTTTCTCTTCAACCTTTGGCTCTTCTTTTGGTTCTACCTTAGGCTCTACTTTTGTCTCCAGCTTGGGCTCTTCTTTGGGCTCGGGTTTAGGCTCGACCTTAGGCTCCTCCACTGCTTGTACCGGAGGCTCGGCTTGTGCCACCTGCTGCGGCTCCTCTTTGGGCTCCTCTTTGGATGTAGGCTTCTGTTGAGCGACTGCTGGCGGAGCGTCAAAGCCCTCGATGTTTATTACAGGGGTGGCTATGCGTGTACCGCCTTCTTCGGCCACCTTGTAGTTCATGAAGGCGTTGAATAGGCACAGGGCTATATTGGCTTGGCCTTCTTTGCTGAGCATGTAGGCCTCCTCCGTGGGGTTGCTGATGAAGCCTATCTCCGTCAGTACTGCCGGCATGGCGGTCTTGTAAAGCACAAAAAGCTCGGCCTGTTTAACGCCGCGGTTGATGGTCTTGAGGTTGTTCTTGTACTGTGTCTGTATGGCCTGTGCGAAGTTGAGGCTCTTTTCGAGGTAGGCGTTCTGAGCCAGGGTGAAGATAATGTAGCTCTCTTCTGAGTTGGGGTCGAAGCCTGCATAGTCCTTGTTGGTCTTGTAGTCGGCCTCGAGCAGTATGTCGGCGTTCTCTTTCTTGGCCACCTCCAGGTTGCTGGCGCTCTTGGAGAGACCCATCACGAAAGTCTCCACGCCGGTAGGCGTGCTGGTGGGGTGCGAGTTGGCGTGTATGCTTATGAACAGGTCGGCCTTGTTGTGGTTGGCTATGCGGGCGCGTTCGCCGAGCGATATGTCCACATCGGTTGTGCGGGTGTATATGACCTTGACGTCAGGGTAGTTGTCGTGTATCAGCTTGCCGAACTTCTTGGCCACCGCGAGGGTGATGTCCTTCTCCATCGAGCGGCTTCCTATGGCACCGGGCTTGTCGCCGCCATGGCCGGGGTCTATCACCACCGTCCGCACATGGTAGCTCTCTTTTTTTTGCGAGAAAGCCGCGCCACATGATAAAACGAGGGCAATAAATATAACGAATAAGCGTTTCATATACAAAACAATATATTTTTGTTTTTCAGTTTGCAGAAATAGTTTTATCTTTGCAAACCGATTTGCAAAGATACAAACATTTTTTGAATGTTGATAATTAAATATTTTGCCGCATAGTAAACAACATAGTGTCAGCCTTTTTTCCGCCTTCTTTGTGCTGGCGCTTATGCTGTTGTCGGCTCAGGCTGTCACCGCTCAGGCTGATATCGACACGCTGATGCGTATCTCGCCCGATGCTGTCGACCAGCTGGTCAAATACAAGGCCCGCGACTCGGTGGCCATGGACCTCTCCACGCGTCGCGCTTTCCTCTACAGCGATGGCAAGATAGATTACGGCGATATGATACTGGAGGCTGACCGCGTGGAAGTGGACTTCGGCAAGCAGACCCTCCATGCCTATGGCACCACCGACACCGCCGGCGAGGTCGTGGGACGTCCCTTCTTCAAGCAGGACGGTGATGAGTACCATGCCGATACCATCACCTACAACTACGACTCCCAGAAGGGTATCATCCAGAATGTTATCACCCAGGAGGGCGAAGGCTACCTGCACGGCAAGAAGGTCAAGAAACTCAACGACTCCGTCATGTACCTCAGCGGTGGCAGCTACACCACCTGCAACTATGCCCACCCCCATTTTGCCATCAACTTCACCAAGTCCAAGCTCATCACAGGCGACAAGATTGTCACCGGCCCGGCGTGGATCACCGTCGAGGACGCCCCCACGCCCATAGCGGTGCCCTTCGCCTTCTTCCCCATCACACACGACCGCGCCTCGGGCCTCATAATACCCTCCTACGGATGGATGAACTACCGCGGCTATTACCTCAAGGACGGCGGCTACTACTGGGCCATCAACGACAACATCGACCTCTCGCTCCTCGGCGAGATATTTACCAACCTCTCGTGGGCCGGCGAAGTGAAGACCAACTATTACCGCCGTTACCACTACAAAGGCCTCTTCGATATGCGCCTGGGCCGTGTCTACACCGGTATCCGCGGCGACCCCAACACCTTCAACTCATACAGCGACTTCAAGCTCGTGTGGCAGCATGACCAGGATGCCAAGGCCAACCCCTACAGCCGCTTCTCTGCCAACGTCAACCTGCAGAGCCGCAACTATAACAAGAACACCACCAATAGCGCTGACTACTTCAGCAGTACCACCACGTCGAGCATCAGTTATAACACCAAGCTGGGCTCCTACCTCAACCTCGCCGCCACAGCCCGCGAGTCGTACAACGCCCAGACCGGCGTGATGACCATCAAGCTGCCCTCCATCACCCTCTCCTCGGTTACCCTCTACCCGCTGCGCCGCAAGAAGCCTGTGGGTGGCTACCGCTGGTACGAGAACATCTCGCTCTCTTACGTCTTGAATGCCGAGGACAACATCACCACCCAGGACTCTGACCTCTTCAAGCAGGTCACCCTCGACCGCATGCGCTACGGCATAATGCACAGCATCCCCCTGAGCAGCACTATCAAAGTGCTCAAGTATTTCACATGGACCAACAGCATCGCCTACTATGAGCGCTGGCATTGGAGCACCATCAATAAGAACTACGACAGTGCCACCAACACCGTCACCATCGATACCATACACGGCTTCCGCGCCAACCGCGACATCTCCTTCAACACCAACCTCAGCACCCGCATCTACGGCATGTTCCAGTTCAAGCGCGGCCCGCTCAAGGCTGTGCGCCATGTCATCAACCCCACCATCGGCTTCAACTTCCGCCCCGATTTCGGCGCCGCCTACCTCGGCTACTGGAAGGAATACACCGACAACACAGGCTATGTGCACCGCTACTCCATCTTCGAGCAGAGCCTCTACGGCGGTCCGCCCGACGGCCGCAGCGGCCAGCTGCGCGCCTCTATAGGCAACAACCTCGAGATCAAGGTGCAGAACCCCTTCGACTCCACTGCCGAGGTCAAGAAGGTCACACTCCTCGAGAACCTCACTTTCAGCGGCAGCTACGACCTCGCCAAGGACTCGCTCAACTTCAGCAACCTCTCCGTCACCGGCCGCACCACCCTCTTCCGCTCCATCGTGATCAACTACAGCGGCTCCTTCTGCCCCTACGTCGTCGACTCCATTGGCAACATGCACAACCGCTTCCTCTGGAAAGAACAGCGCAAGCTCTTCCGCACCCAGAACTCCACCTGGAGCGCCCAGGTCTCCCTCAACCTCAACAACAACACCTTCAAGGCCGACGGCGAGAAGAGCCAAGGCCAGCCCGTCTACTCGCTCCTCCAGACCCCCTACAACTACAGCCCCACCATGCTCATGGGCGGCTATGTCGACTTCAGCGTGCCTTGGAACATCAGCGTCAGCTACTCCTTCAGCCACGTCAGCTCCTATGTGGCCCGCGAGCGCAACCTCAAGAGCGAGACCATCCAGAGCATCAGCCTCAGCGGCAACGTCAGCCTCACCCAGAACTGGAAGCTCGCCATGACCACCGGCTACGACTTCGTCAACCACGGCATGTCGTACACCACCGTCGACATCTACCGCGACCTCCACTGCTGGGAGATGCGCTTCTCGTGGGTCCCCTTCGGCTACTACCGCAGCTGGTCGTTCCAAATCAACATCAAGGCCGACGCCCTGCGCGACGTCAAGTACGAGAAACGCGAGAGCTACCTCGAGAACCAAGGATACTATTCCTATTAGTAGATAAGACAAAAGACCGTTATGGAAGACAAACTGTATTACTCTATCGGCGAAGTCGCCGCCATGCTTGGCGAGGCACCCTCGGTGCTGCGCTTCTGGGAGAGCGAGTTCCCGCAGCTGCACCCCGTGAAGAACAAACGCGGCGTGCGCTCCTACACGTGCCACGACATCGAGCTCCTGCAGCGCATCCATTACCTCACGCGCGACTGCGGCTACACCCTCGAGGGAGCTCGCGAGCAGATGCGCACGCGCCCCGTCGAAGACCCCAAGATGCAGGTCATCCAGAACCTCACCGACCTCCGCTCCTTCCTCGTCGACCTCAAAGAACAGCTGTAAAAATTATTTTCACCGTATCCGGTCCGTATCCCCTTCGTATCCTCTCCGACAAAAAACCGTTAAACAACCGGTGAACAGTCGGAGCGGGTACGGAGGGGCTCCGGTGCGGATACAGTTTTATGTGGAATGCCACTGGCATTCCTAATGGCGCGGGTACGGACCGGAGTCGCACAATATTTTCCGGCGTTTTGTGTTCTTAAAATAAGAATCTTGAAAGATAAACGCAAGAACACCATGAATACTCTCATCATTTACGGTAGCCAGTACGGCTCCACGAAACGCTATGCCGAGCATCTGTCGGAAACCTCTGGAATAGAAGCCGTTGATTACAAGCATGCAAAGGACATCGAAGGATATGACAGGATTGTCTTTATGGGAGGTTTGTACGCCGGAGGTGTCCTGGGTTTGAAGAAAACTGTCGACAAGATGGCTGACGGACAAGAACTGATAATCGTCACGGTCGGTGTGACCGACCCGAACGAAACAGCATATTTCAGCGAGATTAGGAAGTCCATCAAGGCTAAAATCCCAGCTAGTCTTTACAATGAAGAGAAGATATTCCATCTTCGCGGTGCCATCGATTACAGCCAGTTGGACATGAAACATCGGCTGATGATGTCGATGTTCCACAAGATGGTACAGAAGATGCCGGAAGAGCAACGGACAGCCGATGCCAAAGCCATGCTAGAGACCTACGGCCAAAAAGCGGACTTCGTCGATTTCAGCGCATTGGAACAGATAAATATCTCATAGCCCTCAATAAGGCAGCGAAAATCAGAAAACAATAAACCATTATGACATTCCATACATTCGGTAATAGAGGAAATCAGAGTTTGCTGCTGATTCCTGGCCTTGGGGTATCCTACGAGATATTCCTGCCGCTGATTGAGTTATTGAAAGACAAATACTACATCGTTGCCGTTGGCATCGACGGATTTCTACTCGGGGAAAAGTCGCAGTTTACATCTGTAGACGACCAAGCCGTTCAGGCGACTCATTATGTTCAGGAAAACCTTAACGGTCATCTGGATGTTGCATACGGCCTTTCTTTGGGTGGAAAAATCCTGTCCCGAATCATGGAA
>JAEEGL011005678.1_pt1 | contig 66384 bp, 55 predicted proteins | sample 9134231 | NCBI WGS metagenome assembly JAEEGL01 (sample SAMN16246548, study PRJNA631951) | gut metagenome | biome: gut microbiome; feature: rumen; material: fiber-attached | host: Bos | place: Iran: Karaj | collected 2018-10
ACCAGCGGGTTCTTAAAGGACAAATTGGCGAGAAAAGGCTCCGAGACCCCGGCAGTAAGACAGACAACTGCAATGATGAGTTCCTTCACATTTCCTCTTCTGATCGAGATCAGTATCCAGATAAACAACGCGGCATTAGAGAGCAAAAGTACCGGAAGCCCAAAATTCATAAGCGTGTAGAGATACGAATTGTCCATCGAGCGGTATTGGGTCATGCTCCTTAAGTCAAGGCCGACAAGCGGGATTCCGTATGTCTCCAGGAATTCCCTGGTCTGGGAATAGCGCGTATTGCTGATATGGTCAATTATGTCAAACGCGCGGCCTTTAAGCACGGCCGGAAGCAGCAGTGAAAACACCAGATAAAACGGAAGCAGTATGGCTATAACAACTTTCTCCCATGTTCTTACTGACTGCTTTCCTCCGTAAATCACGATCAGCGCAGCCAGCAGAAACACAGAAAGGGTTCCCATTATGCTCACGGAGAATACAAAAAAGAAAAGCCCAAAAAACACCGTTAATGCGGCGAAGACAATTCTATGCCGGAACTTCTTAAGCGGAAGGACATGGAAAAGAGAGATGACAGCCATCAGATAAGTGATCATCAGCATGTTCGGATGTGACTGCCCCAGTGTCCTTCTTATGATGAATCCAAGATTATATTTGTTGTGAATAAGTGAGCGCTGGCCGGCAATTCCAGTGAGACAGAGAACTGTCCGCAGAAGAAATGCCCCGCCGAACGACAGGGCATATATCTTCATTGCCGCGGACTTATCCAGAAAAAACATAGCCATAACCAGCGTACACCAGACAAACAACACATAAAGCCCGGTCTGCCGGTACGTAAATAGCCCCAGAGAAACCAGAAGCAGGCAGATCACCAGGGAATTCAGGGTATATCTGCTGCACAGCATTCCCCCTGCCCACGCGAGCAAGGATAACAGCAGCAGTATCTTGAACGAGAGCATCCCGTCATATAGGCCGAAGCCCTTGGCAAAGGAAAGAATCGCTGCATATATCGAAAACAGGACACAATTCAGCGGGACTCCGGCAAAGCTTTTCCCTCTGCCATTATTCGACTGGATGTTCGCTCGCTTGCCTTCAGACATACTGCGTTCCTTTGGTTTGATCGGAATTCGATTCCTTATCATCGGGAATCTCTTCAAGTTTATGCTCAACTGTTCTCAGGCGCTCCTCCAGGAGGGCATTCTGCTGAGCCAGATAACGAATTCTCTCCGTTTGTTTGGAAACTATCGATGTCAGCATGATTGTTAGCATCATAAGGAACGCAATAAGTATTATATAAAGCGCATTCATGCTGCTCTGGAAACCGCCAATTGCCGCAATTCTGAGAATGATTCCCGGAAACATCACCAGCACGAGCAGGCAGAGACCGGTAAACATCCAAAGAAGCGTATACTTAAGCGTCAGTCTCCTGAACTTAAGCAATACTATAATGATCACAAAAAAAACAATAATCGCAATGAACAGGCAAAGCTTCAGTCGAAAAGGCAGCATTAATCCCTGGTTTTCCTTTCTCTTCGGAATCCGTAACTGATTCTTCCTACAAGTATATCCAAAGATACCTTTATCATGTAGTACACGGACCGGACAGGTGTAATTGAACTCTGACCATGCTCTCTGCTTCGCATGATCACAGGTACCTCTTTTATTCTTTCATTGCGCATTACCGCGTCAACGATTGCTTCAGGCTCGGGATAGTCGACAGGATAGTTTTCGGCGAAAGCGGCGATTGAGTTTTTTCCTACTGCACGAAATCCGCTCGTTACGTCCTTAATTCTCTCCCCGGTGAGGAACCATATCTCCCCGCTGAGCATATGTATTCCCGTCCTGCGGAGACCGCTCGACTGAAATCCCTCTTTGTTGATAAAACGTGAGCCGATACAGTAGTCAGCCTCCCCACGGATAATCGGTTCCGTAAGATTCCTGATATATGCAGGATCGTGCTGGCCGTCACCGTCGAGCTGGACTGCGATGTCGTATCCGTTAAGAAACGCATAACGATACCCGGTCTGTATGGCTCCTCCGATCCCCAGATTGAGAGGAAGCGAGACATGCCGGATATTGTTCTCTCTGAGGATTCTGCCGGTTCCATCCGTAGAACCATCATTCACCACAAGGTAGTCTGCCTCCGGACATACTCTCACCAGCTCATCCACGGTTAACGCAATATTCTCTTCTTCATTGTATGCCGCAATTATTACGAGTATCCGCATCGCATCCGCTTTAACGTCTGTTTCCCGCAGTCTTAATCCTTCCGTTACCGGCCGGGAAGAACTGCCGGACGGTTCTGAATATGCGAAGGAGAATAATAAGGTCTGCTCCCCTCACATCATTTGCCCGTAATGCATCCCTGGCCTCACAGGCATTTCTCAGATACCCCTTAAGACCGCCATTGCTGGTTCCGCCGTAATACATCGAAATCAACACGTCAGGGATATACGCAAGCTTCACTTCGGGAAGTTCATCACCGGGCGCACATTTAGTTCCGTCCGCTTTCCTATGTGAGCCCGGTGCAAGGAAGCGCAGCATGAACTCATAATCCGCCGAACTCCTGTACCGCACGTCATAACGGCCATAGGCTTCATATACTTTTCTGTCCAGGTACAGTGTAGGATGAGCTGGCATCCAGCCGCTCCTAATCGAGATATAACCTCCGCCGTGTTTTTTCCCTGTATCCGAAGGCAGGTATTTCCCTCTTCCCATATGCCAGTACCTTACCACCCGGCCGTTATCTGCGTAGACCAGATCTGCATGTACTCCGAGGCAGCCTTCCTGCCTCATCGCAGCAACGAGTCTGGAAATCGCATCCATTCCGACGAATTCATCGTTGCAGATTCCGATAATCTGCCCCGATGCCATGTCGATTGCCTTGTTCATGGCATCGTAGATTCCGCCGTCCCTGCCGGAGAACCAGTGCAGCGTACAGTGGGAATCCTCCTTCAGCTTCTCCCCGTACTCCCTTAAGACCTCCACCGTTCCGTCAGTGGAACCGCCATCCGCCGCAATAATCTCTATATTCGGGTAATCCTGACCGGTCACGCTTGCCAGCGTCTTCCTGATCACATTTATACTGTTATATGTAGTCATGATGACCGATACCAGTTCACTCATCCCGAAAACACACCCTGAGGGCGGATTTTCCTGTCCCCGCCCTGCCCGGAATTCTCTATAGTTTAACAGATCTCATTATACCAAAAAGAACCGGCACAGGAATCCTGTGCCGGTGCGAAGAAGCCATTTTTCTTCGTTTTATCTCCAGTTAAGCAGCGTGTTGATATCCGCTCCGACTATGGCACCGGCAGCGGCAATATACTCATCGGCATTCGGTCCGTCAATATTTCTGTAGAACTCGTAAGCCAGCTTCCTGCTTCCGTTGGGATTGAGAAGCCCCAGGGCAAGTCCCTGCCTGATTTCTCCGACATCATCCAGCTGCCTGGAAAGGATGAACCCGTCGACATGCTGATTGGCCATCGCCTGCATATAGCCGTAGACCACGGCAGCTGCCTGGAACTGTTCTCCCCTCATCGAGGTATAGCCCACCTCGGTAAGAAGCACACTTCTCACCTGTCCGGTCGGCGAGAGCATTTCCGGTGTGCAGAGAAAATCCGTCAGAACATCCAGATTCTGCATCGTGATATACCTGGTGCTCTGATCGTGCGTAACCTTGCTGTTAGGCAGCCAGGCGATTGGATCATACAGAGGATAGTTATAAGGATGATAAGCAACATGCCAGTCAATATTGCCCTCCGACTGGATCATTGCGTTCATCAGCATCATCATCGGCTGCCCGCCGTAATGGGCAGGGCCGTCCGCGACGGAGTATTCCTGGTCGAAAGAAGCATAAATACGGGCATTCGCGTTCTGGCTGCGAATGGCATTGTAGAAGACTCGGAGTGTCTTGGCGTATTCCGCGGTGAAATACTCCAAACCGACGCTGGAATTCATGTAATTCCACTCAAGCCGGGCATTGACCTCATTTCCGATAACCCAGTTGTCCACCGTCCCGTGCCCCTTGTCCGAATAACGGTCGGCAAGGAACGCCGCCACCGCCTCAAGCCTCTCGATCGCAGCGATCTCCGCGGTATTGAAGGCATAATAATTCGCGCCGGCATAATCCCTTGACATCGGATGAAGAAGGGAGAGATCCGAAGTGCGGTTGTTGAGAATGACCAGGGTAACCTGAATACCCTGCAGATTCATCAGCGGGACAACCTTGTCGTACTGTCCGACGATATTGGCGTTGAACTGATAGGTTTTGCCGTTGTAGGTATAGCTGACCCCGCCTCCGCTGCAGAGGTTTCCGACCGGAAGATTATAGACGATCTGCTTGACGCCGAGCTCCGTGAGACCGTTCGTGTCAAGCAGCGTCGCGGCGGGAAGAATTCCCTTCTTCCCGAAGTCGCGGCGGGGCATGGTGTGCACTGCGAGTGCTTCGGGGTTTGTGATATATACGGAATTGCTTACCGCCACCAGTGCTCCGCCCTGGCGGACTGCCACGGTAAACTTCTTGAACAGATTAGTTGAAGGCGTATTGAAGTTGAGCGGGAAAACGAACTGCGCATAATTACCTGCCGCGGCCTGGGCTACTTCAATCCCCTGAACCCCGCTCTCACACGGCTGCTGTGCATAGAGATGGAAAAGCCCGTCATCCGTGGTGACGGCATTCTTCATGGAGACGGATACTACAACGTTCTCTCCCTGAATAAGAGCAGAATTGGCGGAGACATCGCCAATTCCCGCCGCCCGGGCTCTCAGGCCCGCCGCGGGAAGCAGCAGAAGAACTGCTGACATGGCCGCAGTCATGATTACTGCCATGAGCGCGGTTCTGATCCACATCGTGTACTCGAACGTTCTCCTGCTTGCGTCGGCTGTCATAGGGCTCCTCCGATATCATGTCGCTGCTGCCGGACTGCTTCGTCTCGCTGTCCGCGGTAACGGCAGAACCTGCCGCCTTATCCTCCCGGACAGACAGGATTATTATAGCAAACGCAGGAGATATACAATGTACTGGTTTTAATACATGTGAAATAATTGTAATAATTCTGTAACAAATTACATGCCGCCGTCCCCGTCTTCGGAACTCCCGAGCTCTGTCCTGATCAGGCCGGCGGAATACCCTCTTCTGAAGAGTGCAGCCATAAGCTTCTGCTTCTCCTCAAAGCTGCAGTTCTCCGGGTCATAGTGCTTCTTTGTGAGAAATGCCCTTATCTGTGCACGCTCCATCCCCGGAATATCCGTGTCCTTTGCGGCCAGGGCAGCTGCCTCGTCGATCATGTCCCTGTCAATGCCCTTCTCCTGAAGCTCCATGCGTATCCGGGAGAGACTCTTTGAGGACAGCCCGGAGGCGACGTAATTTGCCGCATACCTCGAATCGTCGAGATAGCGGGCTCCGGCAAGCTCCTTTATCACGCGCTCCCGGATATCGCGGGGATATCCGTCCCGCTCCAGTTTCTCCTCAAGCTTCCGCTTAGGATAATCCATGCCCGCAAGCAGATTCCCGCATCGCCCGAGTGCCTTGCGGTAAAGATAATCCATGAGCTCCCCGAACGCCTTCTCCTCCAGGGAGGCGCTTCCCTCCCGGACCGCCGCGCCGGTATGCGCGAGCTCTCTCCCGGTAAGTATGAAGACGCGGCCGTCTTCCGCTGTACAGCGAAAACGGCCGCGTCCTGCTTCTTCAATGCTCAGTACAATCATTACTCTTCTTCCCCGGCATCAGACTGATCGGCACTTTCCTCCGCATCAGCGCCGATCCCGTAGTGCGCTCTCACCCTGGCATCGATCTCCTCGAGCACTTCAGGGTGTTCCTCGAGATAGGTCTTCGCATTCTCACGGCCCTGGCCGATCTTGGACCCGCCATAGTTGAACCATGCCCCGCTCTTCTCGACAATGCCTACCTTCACAGCAAGATCAAGCACATCGCCGGTAAAGGAAATGCCCTTGCCGAACATGATGTCAAACTCCGCCTCTTTAAACGGCGGCGCGATCTTGTTCTTGACCACGCGGACGCGCGTGCGGTTGCCGATAACCTCGCCGCTCTGCTTGATGGACTCGATGCGCCTGACGTCAAGCCTTACCGAGGAATAGAACTTGAGAGCCCGGCCGCCGGTAGTCGTCTCCGGATTCCCGAACATCACGCCGACCTTCTCGCGCAGCTGGTTGATAAAGACCACCGTGCAGTTGGACTTGCTGATCACCGCGGTCAGCTTGCGGAGCGCCTGGGACATCAGCCTCGCCTGAAGGCCGACATGGGAATCGCCCATATCTCCGTCGATCTCTGCCTTCGGAACCAGGGCTGCGACGGAGTCGACAACGACGATATCAATCGCTCCCGACCTGACCATGGTTTCCGTGATCTCCAGCGCCTGCTCTCCGCTGTCCGGCTGGGATATGTACAGGTTGTCGATATCTACGCCGATATTGCGGGCATACACGGGATCGAGCGCGTGCTCCGCGTCGATGAAACCGGCGATGCCGCCATTCTTCTGTACCTCGGCGATCATATGAAGAGTAAGGGTAGTTTTGCCCGAGGATTCCGGTCCGTAGACCTCGACGATTCTTCCCTTCGGAATTCCTCCCAGACCCAGGGCGATATCCAGGCTGAGGGATCCGGTGGGAATCGTCTCGACGTTCATGGAGTTGCCCGAATCGCCGAGCTTCATGATTGCGCCCTTGCCGTAGGCCTTCTCTATCTGCATTACCGCTGCATCCAGCGCCTTAAGCTTCTCATCTCTGTCAAGATTGCTCATATGTATTAATTCTCCTGAATTACGTCCCTCCGGGAAACTCTCCCGCAGGGGCAGCTGTGCACGACATCTGCCGGATGTTCGAACGCATGTTCGCCCGGCACAACCAATAATAACTCCCCCGCTCCGTTTTGTCAAAGCATATTATTTTATTAAATCCGACGGAATCGGCGGGGATATCCCGCATAGGATGAGACAGAACTGTAATCCGGATTTCAGTATAGCTTCAGGCTTCCCGCGTGTCAATGCGGCATGTCCGGGACTCTTAAGGCCGAAGCCTGAAGCCGTCCTCAAAGCCGTTTCCTCTGAGCATGACGCGTCCGAGCTCCTCCTCGCTTACCGCGGCGGGAAAATGGAGATAGTCGCCCCTGTCCCCGCTTTCCGGTACATAGACCTTTAGATCCGTATTATTCCCCGAGGGGCCTGCGATCTCCGCCTCCCGCATCCCGGTTTCGGCATAATCCAGGGGCGTGACGATGCACTGCCTCCAGTTGACGGCTATGCCGTGATAATTCAGAGGAGATGCAATCCTCACCGCAAGCAGCCCCGCGAGTATCAGCGCATTAAGGGAAAGGATAATTCTTCCCGGCTTTCCTCCCGCCGGCACCTGGCTGAGCACGATGAGAAGAAAAACACTTCCGTAGCGCTCAAGCGGAGCGCTGACGAGCCAGAAGACAAGGCAGAGCACAGCTGCGGCATAGAGATAATCCTTCCTCCCGTCCCTTTCCGCCGAGCCCGGCGCAGTGCGCGGGTCCGGACGTGCAGCGGACCCGGAGGCACGGCGTGCCGCTGCACCGAAGGACATTTCCGTGAGGGTCCATAAAAGGGAAGCTGCGCATAGAAGCATAAGTACCTTCGCAGTCGTGGAAATTCCCCGGTACCAGATCGGGAACCACCGGGCAAAGGGAAGCGAGACCGCCTCCGGCCAGGTCATTCTTCCCTCCGAGATCTCCCCGTAAAGCCCGCGCCCCCAGAGGAGAATCCCCTCCCGGTCAAGAAGCGCAGTTCCCGCGGACATTTTCCAGTCCGGATGAAACAGGTCTATGCCTGTGTACGGATAGACAAGATAGCCGGAAAGTAATACGCCCCTTGCGAAAAACGGCAGCGTAACCGCAGCGGCAAGGGCAAGGAAGAACAGAACCGTGCGGAATCTTTTCTCCCTCAGATAAACCGCTGCCGGCCAAACGCAGAGAAAAAGAAGCGCCGCAGCCGAAAGTTTTGCCGTGCAGAGAAAAGCAGCAAAGACACTGAGAAACGCGAGGTTTTCCGTAAAGGACCCCTCTTCCGAAAGTGCGTCGGAGAGCCGGATGAAAACAAAAAGAATGCCGATAAGCGCCATCGGGTCCGTATCCAGCCCGGTGAAGGCCTGAGTGTTGCCGAAGAGATAGATCAGCGCGGCGATCCTTGAAAGAAGAGCGCACGCCGCAAGGCCGGAGCCCTTCCCCGCGAGGCGGGAGCGCAGCCCGCGGACAAGAGGGACAAGGCTGTATATTCCGAGTGCGGCGGCGAGAAGGCTGTTCACCGTGTGCAGGCTGATTCCCGCAGCTTTTCCGGGAAATGCGGCGTCACGCCAGGAAAACAGGGCCTGCAGGGAGAGAAAAGCGCTGTTGTACGCAAGGCGGCAGTGAAGATTTCCAAGCCCGCGGACGGCGCCGTATTCCTCCGTCCAGCGCAGGGCCTGGGCGTGATAGAGATAATCGTCGTAGGAGGAAGGCCAGAGGGAGGAAACCGCAAGAAAGTATGATCCGACAAGAACCGCGGGAATGATGTCCGCGGCGGAAAACTCAAGCCTGCCGGCAAAAAGCTCCCGGCGCCGGACAAGTACCGCAAGAAGCACAGCGCCGGACAGCGCGAACACCATAAAAGCGCCGGAATTTACCGGCAGGAACAGGCTCCAGCACTCTGCAAACACCGCCGCGGCAGCGACTCCCGCCGCCGCGCAGTCACTAAGCCTGCCTTTTCCCTTCCGAAGAAGAAGCATTGCCGTTCTGCCGTAAACATAGATCAGAATGGAGGCGCAGGCCCAGTTCATCAGATTAACGCACATGTTCCACCCGCCGGAATTTCCTGGTCCTCCGGCGACCATCAAAGCAGCTTCTACACAGTAAAAGTCATCAGTCCCAGCTTGGAGATCTGTATCTCCTGGATAACCACTCCCATCCGCTTCTTCTCCTCCGCGGGGATACTGGCGAATTCCCTCACGGGAATGATCTTTTCCTTATAGATCCTCTCCTCGCCTCCGAAAAGCTTCTTCCGGATTTCCGGAACGCTGACCCGCACCTTCGCCTTAAGCTGTTCGTAGACCTCCAGCGACCGGTCTCCGGCGTCTTCGGGGGACATGTAGTAAAAGTGGCTCTCCAGGGTGGTCTCGGGGGAAATATCCTTTAAGAGATAATCCGTGATGATGCGTTTCAGCTTGTAGCTTGTGACCTGATCCTCAAGGATTTCCCCGTAACTGAACTTCGCTCCGTAATAAAGCACGGAGAGATCGTTCATCTCATATTTATAATCGTTGTTCTTTGAATTGATATTCAGGCTCATGCGCAATTCACCGTTACGGTGCGCAGTTTTCGCGCCGCGTGTAAAGCTCTGCGCCGCTGCTGCGCCGTCAGATGCTTCCGTACTCGATATCCTCGATTTTACTTCCCGAAAACCGGACTGCCTCCAGGATTTCCTCCAGGGAGAGCTCTCCCTCCCCGGCTAGCTCCTCCGCCGTGACCTTGTGCCCAAGATCCTCCGCGAGTTCCCTTGCCTTGTCCGCCACCCGGTTGACCTTGTCCTCGATCTCGCTCTCCAGGGCGCTGTCATCAAGATTCATCGCCACGAGGTCTTCCATCGCATCCATGATTCTTCTCGCAAGGACTCCGTCCACCTCTTCGGGTCCCTCCAGAGGGGCAAGCATCTTGACCGCCCGGGCGAGAGCCTCGTTTCCCGCGCCGATCAGGTCCTCAAGGTAGACGCCCTGCCCGAGGTAGAGTTTTGCGATGTCCACAACCCGGGAGAGCATGAATTCCGCAAGGCGGTTCTGTGCCTCCGTCTCTCCGGCCATAGCGGACAGCTTCACCGCGTCCAGCATTCCGGAATCGGGGAGCGGAATCGCCGAAACCGCTTCCATATAATCGTTCAGGTAGGCGTTCTCCTCCTCGGAGAGCCGCTCAGAGAGAGGAAGCTCCTCATTGATGCCTATCCCGTTCGCTCCGAGGTATTCCCTCACCTGGCCGAGCTGCTCTTCCTTCAGGTCAAGCCCGGCAAAGCTTTCCTCAATTTCTTCCTCCGTGACGACTCCCCCGGCTGCCCGGGCCTTCTTAAGAAGTTCCTTAAGCGCCTCGAGAAAGCGCCGCTCTTCAGGCAAACTGCTCATCACTGCCCCCTGGTCTTCTTCCGCACAACTGCCCCTGCCCGCTTCAGTTTTCCTTCTTCACGTGCACGTGGGTGAACAAATGGTCCTGACAGTACTCGTAATTCCCCTCGCACTTGCTGCAGTAGCGGAACTCGAGGGAAGGATCGTCGAGTTCGGTCCTTCCGCATATTGCACAGCGGTGTACCGCCATCCCCGCCTGCGGGCGCATTTTCGCGGCGGGAGTACCCTGATATCCGCCGGCCCCCCTCGCCCCTGCCTCATAGGATCTCCTGAAGTCCCTTCTTCTCTTCACTTCCGAAGGCGAGATGCGTCTCCAGTTCCTCGACCTTATCCACAGCAGGATAAAGTTGAGAAGGGAAGCAAGAATCGCGATCTTCAGCACGAAGTTGCCCTGCAGGAAATCTATTCCGAGGATCACGAGGTAGAGAATGCCAAGGTACTTCACCTTAAGAGGGATGAACAGCATGAACAGCACCTGCATCTCCGGGTAGGTCACCGCGTAGGCGAGGAAGATGGACATGTTGATGTAGTAGGTGGAAAACGCTCTCGCGTACGTCCTGAAATACAGCGCCTCACCCGCCATCGCGATGGTTCCGCCGTCGAGAAGATATGCCGCCGCGAGCATCACGAGCGATCCGGCGACGGTAAAGAGTATTCCCGAGAAAATATAGACGTTGTACTGCCAGGTCCCCCAGGTGCGCTCGAGCACGGTGCCGATGCTGTAATAAAAGAAGAGCATGATCAGCGTGAAGAAGAGGTTGGAGGAATCCGGCGGAATGATCACCCAGGTGATCACGCGCCAGATCTGGCCGTGAACGATGCGCCAGGGATCCAGCGTAAGGAAGTCAAGAAAGCCGCTGTTTACCATCTGGATCAGGTAGCCGAACCCGTAGCACAGGATAAGCGCAAGCGACAGGTTCCTTATCGCGTATTTTCCGAATTTTCTTTCAAGGTTGTTCATCTCTTGCCGTTCCTTTGACATCTTTTCCGGCGTGCCCGCTCCCGCGGGATGCCGCCTGAACCGCCGGAATAAGGGTGCGGCGGATCATGACATATTTTAGCATACGCGCAAACACGCTCGTTAAGATGATGCTAAGTTTTGCCTGAGTTTAGACAAAATTTAGACTTGATAAACCCTGATTCATTGAAATTCCGCGGATGCTTGCCTATAATCACAACGAAATTTTGTTAACTAACTACTTATATTTGTTAAGTGAATTAAAAGACACCACCAGTAAGACCTTCCGGAAGAGCATTCCCTTCCTCCGGGAGGAAAGCGAGGCAGTATCCCATGCAGCCACAGACACAAGGCACCTGCACCCTGGGAATCGATATCGGTTCCACCACGGTGAAGGCTGCCATTCTCGATTCCCGCAATACACTGATCTTTGCCGATTACCAGCGCCATCACGCAGATATCCGCGCAGCTTTACTGTCCCTGATTGAGGAAGCCGCGGAAACCCTGGGGGATCTCACGGTGCGGCCCATGATCACCGGTTCAGGCGGCCTCACCCTTGCAAAGCACCTGGATATTCCCTTTACCCAGGAGGTCATCGCCGTCTCCGCCGCGCTCTCCCGCATTGCCCCCTCTACGGATGTCGCTATCGAGCTCGGAGGCGAAGACGCCAAAATCATCTATTTTGAGGGCGGAAACGTCGAGCAGCGCATGAACGGCATCTGTGCCGGAGGGACAGGTTCGTTCATCGACCAGATGGCCTCTCTCCTGCAGACGGATGCCGCAGGGCTTAACGAATACGCGAGAAACTACAAATCTCTTTACACCATCGCCTCCCGCTGCGGAGTTTTCGCAAAATCCGACATCCAGCCTCTTATTAATGAAGGCGCGACAAGGGAGGACCTGGCAGCTTCCATATTCCAGGCGGTCGTAAACCAGACCATCTCCGGCCTGGCCTGCGGCAAACCGATCCGCGGCCACGTGGCCTTCCTCGGGGGGCCGCTGCACTTTCTTCCCGAACTGAAGAAAGCCTTCGTCCGCACCTTAAACCTCGACCGGGAACACACCATTGAGTTGGAAAACTCGCATCTTTTCGCCGCGATGGGTTCGGCAATGTGCGCACGGGAATCCGGGATTTCCTCACTTTATTCCCTTAAAGACAAGCTCTCCTCCGACATCCATATGGAATTCGAGGTCGCGAGGATGGATCCTCTGTTCTCCTCCGATGAGGAATACGGCCGCTTCCTCTCCAGGCACGATAAGGCAAGGGTCGCCAGGGGAAGCCTTGCAGCGTACCGGGGCGATGCCTATCTCGGCATAGACGCAGGCTCCACGACCACCAAGCTTGCTCTCATCGGTGAGGACGGCTCCCTTCTTTACTCCTTCTACGGAAGTAATAACGGAAGCCCGCTTAAGACAGCCATCGGCGCGGTTTCCGAGCTGAAAAAGATCATGCCGGAGGGTGTGCGCGTAGTATCCGGGTGCTCGACCGGCTACGGGGAGTCCCTCTTAAAGTCCGCGTTCCGCCTGGATTACGGCGAAGTGGAGACCATCGCACATTACTACGCCGCCGCCTTCTTCGACCCGAAGGTTGACTGTATCCTGGACATCGGCGGCCAGGACATGAAATGCATCAAAATAAAGAACGGCGCGGTGGACAGCGTCCTCCTGAATGAGGCCTGCTCCTCCGGCTGCGGTTCCTTTATCGAGACCTTCGCGAAATCTCTTGATTATTCCGTCGAGGATTTCGCCGGGGCTGCGCTTTTTGCTCCCCACCCCATCGACCTCGGAACAAGGTGCACCGTTTTCATGAACTCCAAGGTCAAGCAGGCCCAGAAGGAAGGTGCCGAGGTATCGGACATCTCCGCGGGGCTCGCCTATTCCGTGATCAAAAACGCGCTCTTCAAGGTCATCAAGGTATCCGATGCCTCCGCGCTGGGATCCAACATCGTCGTCCAGGGCGGTACTTTCTACAATGACGCGGTCCTTCGCGCCTTTGAACTTATTTCCGGCGCTGAGGTGACGAGGCCGGATATCGCGGGTATCATGGGTGCCTTCGGCGCCGCTTTGATCGCAAGGGAGCGCCATGCCCAGGCGCTTAAGGAAGAGGACACAACGGCCGGCGCGTCCGGAATGCTCTCCTTCGACGAGATCACTGCCCTCACCTACAGGACCTCGATGACCAAATGCGGCGGATGCGCCAACCACTGCCGCCTTACCGTGAACATCTTCGGCGACGGAAGGAGATTCATCTCCGGGAACCGCTGTGAGCGCGGTCTCGGCAAAGAGAAGAATGCCTCACACCTTCCCAACCTCTATGAGTACAAGATGAACCGGCTCTTCGACTACGAGCCGCTGTCTGAGGAGGAAGCTGTCCGGGGAACTGTCGGCCTGCCCAGAGTACTGAACATGTACGAAAACTATCCCTTCTGGGCAGTTTTCTTCGCAAAACTCGGATACCGCACCGTTCTCTCCCCTGCCTCCTCGCACGGCATTTATGAGATGGGCATTGAATCCATCCCCAGCGAGTCGGAGTGCTATCCCGCAAAACTTGCCCACGGTCATGTAGCCTGGCTGATGAAGCAGAACGTGGACTTCATCTTCTATCCCGCGCTGTTCTATGAGCGCAGGGAGACAAAGGATGCGGACAACCACTACAACTGCCCCATTGTAACCTCCTATTCGGAGAACATACGCAACAATGTGGATGAAATCACCGGCGGACAGATCCGTTTCCGCAACCCCTTCATGGCCTTTACGTCCTTAAAGACGGCTTCTGATGCCCTGGTTCGGGAATTCTCCGAGATTCCCGCCTCTGAGGTCCGTGAAGCCGCGCGGGATGCATGGAAAGCCATGGACAGCGCGAGGGCGGACATCCGGGCGGAGGGAGAGAAAACGCTCCGCTATATCCGAGAAAACCATATCCGCGGCATCGTCCTTGCGGGCAGGCCGTATCACATCGATCCCGAGATCAACCACGGCATCCCGGAGATGATCAACGCCTACGGCGCTGCCGTTCTCTCCGAGGACAGCATCGCCCACCTCGGAAGCCCGGAGCGTCCGCTTAATGTGCTTGACCAGTGGATGTACCACTCCCGGCTGTACTCCGCCGCGTCCTACGTCCGGACAAGAGACGATCTGGACCTGATCCAGCTCAACTCCTTCGGCTGCGGTCTCGACGCGGTAACCACGGATCAGGTAAACGACATCCTCTCCGGAGCGGACAAAATCTATACCTGCCTTAAAATCGATGAGGTGAACAACCTCGGTTCCGCCAGAATCCGCGTGCGTTCCCTTCTCGCAGCGCTCCGTATCCGCGACAGGCAGAACAGGCAGCGGACCATACGGCCATGCAGTGCGGACAAGGTTCCCTTCACTGCGGAAATGCGGAAGGACCAGTGGACCATCCTCTGCCCGCAGATGTCCCCGATCCACTTCGAGGTGATGGCCCCCGCAATGAGATCCTGCGGCTATAACCTTGTCGTGCTTGACAACGCCACCAGGAAGGCCGTGGACTACGGCCTCCGGTACGTCAACAACGATGCCTGCTACCCCTCCATGTGCGTAGTCGGCCAGATCATGGAAGCGCTTACCTCCGGCAAATATGATGTAAACCGGACGGCAGTCATCATGTCCCAGACCGGAGGCGGCTGCCGCGCATCCAATTATATCGGCTTCGTGCGCCGTGCACTGAAGAAGGCAGGGATGCAGCAGGTTCCGGTAATCTCCGCCAACCTGAGCGGGCTTGAGGACAATCCCGGCTTCCGTGTTGACTTAAGGCTGTTAAGCCGGCTGGTCTACGGCTGCGTCTTCGGTGACGTCTTCATGAAATGTCTCTACCGGGTGCGGCCTTACGAGCTGAACGAGGGTTCCGCGGACGCACTTCACCGCAGATGGAGGGACAGATGCGTGGACTATCTCACCGGTACGGCGGTTCCCTCTCCTGCAAGTGTTCAGAAAATGTGCGTCGAAATCATCAGGGATTTCGATGCGCTGCCGCTGAAGGAGATCAGAAAGCCCAGAGTCGGCATTGTCGGGGAAATTCTTGTCAAATACTCTCCCCTCGCCAACAATAACCTGGTTGAGCTTCTGGAACGCGAAGGCGCAGAGGTGGAAGTGCCCTCCCTCATTGGCTTCATCCTGTACTGCTTCTACAACCAGATCCACAAGGCGCAGGAATTCGGTGAATCCCGCCGGACCGCATGGCTTTGCAGAACAGGAATCCGCATGATCGAAGCTTTCCTGAAACCGGTCAACCGGGCGCTTGAGGCGTCCGGGCGCTTCAGCCCCTTCGTCTCTATCTACCGGCTGGTGGATTACGCAAGTCCTGTGGTCAACATCGGAAACGAAACCGGCGAGGGTTGGTTCCTGACCGGAGAGATGATCGAACTCCTCCATTCCGGCACGGGCAGTATCGTATGTATCCAGCCCTTCGGCTGCCTTCCGAACCATGTGGTCGGGAAGGGCGTGATCAAGGCAATCCGAAGGCGCCATCCCCAGGCGAATATTGTCGCGATCGACTATGATCCCGGCGCTTCTGAGGTAAACCAGCTTAACCGGATCAAACTGATGCTGTCCAACACGGTGAAGAACGCCCCGGTAAGGAGTGCAGATGAGGAGGCCGTACAGGCCGGCGGGAACTATGCGGTTCCGGAAAGTGAAACTCCCGTCACCGCGTTTGCTTCCTCCGGAAGCGCCTCCAAGGAGGACGGAGACAGAAAATCAAGAAGGCTTACAGAGATCACGGACAACGTGGCGCACTGATACAATAGCCGCGCCAGGAAGCCACGGGGCCATGAACTTAACGACAGCCCGCGGACTATAGTTCGCGGGCTGTCGCGGCTTCGCCGTATAAAACAGTAAAGGCACAGGCCTGTTTGAAAGCGAGCTCTCAACAGTCCTGTGCCTTCACTGTTTTACATGGCTCATTTTACGCACAAAAAACTGAGCGGCGTTCGAATAATCACTTCGACGCCGCTCAGCTTACATATTCTGTTTTTTCAACATCCAATGGACTGTACCTCCTGAGTTCCCGACATTCCCTTCCACTCTTCTCCTCGGTATCCTTTGTACCTGCGATGCCTATCCTGTAGGTTCCACCGCTTCTTTCCTGTATCACGGAACGTCGATATTTTGTTAATTATAGAACCGGTTAATGCTTCGGCTTTCTATCCCGTTGGCTTGTACCTCCTTCTCTGAGCTTCGCTCTTCTGATTATCTCTGTAATTCTTACGACCTTCCTGTCGTCTGTTTGTTCTTTGTTGTGACTACATCATACAGAGATTCCAGATTATTGTCAATAAATATTTTGCAGAAATTATTATTGTCTGATTAGTCAGAATATATATGAATATTTCAAAAAAAGCGCTGATTTCTCAGCGCTTTTTCTACAGCAGAATTGTCTCCTGCGGGTATGAAATTCAGGGTATGCAGTTCAATCAGCAGACAAGAGGGAACCTTGCGGTCAGCTCGTCGACGATGCCTCGTGCCTTCGGAATTCCGTCCTCTCTCTCCTTGATCACGAAGCTGATCGCCTCGGCGACCTCGTCCATCTCCGCTTCCTTAAGCCCTCTTGTCGTGACGGCGGGCGTCCCGAGACGGATGCCGCTTGTCACGAACGGCGAGCGCTGTTCCTTCGGAATCGTGTTCTTGTTCGCCGTGATATGAGCCTCGTCAAGCCACTTCTCCACCTGTTTGCCGGTGAGATCATCCCTTGTGAGTTCGACAAGCACCAGGTGGTTGTCGGTGCCGCCGGAGACGATGTCGATATCCCTCTCCATAAGGCCGCTGCAGAGCGCCTTCGCGTTGAGCACGATCTGTTTCTGGTACTCCCTGAACTCCGGAGTCAGCGCTTCCTTGAAGCACACTGCTTTTGCCGCAATGACGTGCTCGAGAGGGCCGCCCTGGGTTCCGGGGAAAATAGCCTTGTTCAGCTTGTATTTCTCCGCCGCCTCACTGTTGGCGAGAATAAGGCCGCCCCTCGGTCCGCGGAGGGTTTTGTGGGTGGTCGTGGTCACCACATCCGCATAAGGGAACGGACTCGGATGAAGACCAGCCGCCACAAGTCCGGCGATGTGCGCGATGTCCGCCATAAGCACGGCGCCGCAGGCGTCGGCAATTTCGCGGAAGCGCCTGAAGTCGATGACCCGGCCGTATGCGGATGCGCCGGCGATGATGAGCTTCGGGCGTTTTTCCATCGCGAGCCTCATGAGCTCGTCGTAATCGATGAAGCCGTCATCGTTCACCCCGTAGGGGACAACGTTGAAATAAGTTCCGGAAAGGTTTGCCGGGCTGCCGTGGGACAGATGTCCTCCCTGGTTGAGGTTCATGCCCATCATGGTATCACCGGGCTTTAAGATCGCGAATTCCACCGCGAGATTGGCCTGTGCGCCGGAATGGGGCTGTACGTTGGCGAATTCACAGCCGAAGATCTCCTTCGCCCTCTCGATCGCCAGGGTTTCAACGACGTCGACGCATTCGCATCCGCCATAGTAGCGGTGTCCGGGATATCCCTCCGCGTACTTGTTGGTAAGCGGGCTTCCCATGGCGGCCATCACCGCTTTGCTCACCCAGTTCTCCGAGGCAATAAGCTCGATGTGGCTCATCTGCCTTGCCATCTCCGCCTCAATCGCCTCAGCGATTTCCGGATCCACTCTCTTTACTTCGTCAAGTGAGTACATTCTTTTCCTCCGGCACTTTATCGTGCTGAACTATTAAAACGCATTTATAAAAGGTTAGCAAAAACTCCACTCACGCGCAACTGGCTAACCTTCCTATAATTTCCCCCGAAGGCGCCCCGAATTGGGCAATCTGATCATAAAAACAGGGGAATATCCGGTCTTTTCGTCCGTTTGGATCTTGTTTTGCCCGGCAGGACTGTCTTAAAATGATGCCTTGGAAAGAGAGGCTTGTTCCGACAGCATGAAAATAACGCTTTTTGACAGGACAATTACAGGAGCGCTGCTGATCAGGCGGTTAAAGGAAGCACTTCCGATGGTGCTTTATTTTGTCACGTACTTTATCTGGTTTTACGTACTGGAGCATGTGGACAGACTGCACTACACCGTGATCCACACCGATATCGACGACCGCATTCCCTTCGTCGAGGCCTTCATCATCCCTTACGACTTGTGGTTTCTCTATGTTGCGCTGGTGATACTGCTCCTTTTCTTCACGGATATGAACGAATACCGGCGCTGCGCGGCGGCGCTCTGCATAGGAATGACCGTTTTTCTGGTCGTCTCCACGCTCTGGCCGAACATCCAGCATCTGCGCCCCGCCGTGATGCCCAGGGATAATTTCTGCACCGATCTCGTGCTTAAGCTGTATAAGACCGACACGCCGACCAATATCTGCCCGAGCATCCATGTGTACAATACGCTCTGCGTGATGACAGGGACGCTGAAGTGCTCCGCACGCTTTATGAGAAAGATTGCCGTCCGCGCTGCCAACATTGTGCTGAGCATCCTGATCGTACTCTCCACCATGTTCCTTAAGCAGCACTCCTTCTTCGACGTCGTCTGTGCTCTGGCACTTTTCGCCGGCATCTTCGTCCTGGTGTACCACTTCGGCTTCACCTTCTCCGGCAGCCGCGTCGTCGCAAGGACCGCAAGGGTTCCGAGGTAATCCGGGAGATACCGCAGCTGCCGTAAAGGTCAGTTGAAATTGAAGAAATGCCGCGCCGCCTTGTAGGCGCCTACCGTCAGATTCCTTCCGCCCTTTCCGGGCAGATTCATCGAAATACCGAACACACTGTATCTTAACCTGTGATAAAGAAGATAGTCCCTGCTGCGGATGTACTCCCACAGCTCGGACTTTCTTTTCATGTCCTCCTCTGTGTAGGAGCACAGGGCGAGCACCGAGGATACCGTGGTAATGATCTCCAGGTAGTTGTACATATATGCCCTGAGCGGAGGGTGGGCATTGGTTCTCTGCCTGCACTCCCTCGAGGTGAAATAGTCCACCATCAGCCTGTTTACCCGGATCTGCTGGTCCAGTCTGGAGATCATGATCTCCTGGTTCACCGACTGATCCGTCCGCCCGATATAGTAGTAATAGAAATTCACGTCCAGATACCGGATGTTCTTCACATAAGGCAGCGGCTCAAAAACATAAAGATTGTCCACATAGAAGCAGTGCTCCGGAAGCTTCAGCCCGCACTCCCTCAGGAGTCCCGTGCGGAAGATTACCGCGTGCATGAGAATATAATGCCCCTTGCGGAAGCGCTTTGCTTCATCCCAGGTAAAAATCCTGTCCGTCGGCATGGAATGCCTGTAATGGATCACCTTGTGCCGGTGCTCTCCCACCTTGTTGTAGACGTAATTGGTGACAAGCATATCAAGCTGGGGCGAGCTTCCCGCCGCCTGTCTCAGATAGTCCAGAACGGCATGAAGCGCACTCTCCTTCACCCAGTCATCGCTGTCCACAACCTTGAAATACAGTCCCGCCGCATTGCTTAGCCCGGTGTTTACTGCCGAGCCGTGTCCGCCGTTCTCCTTGTGGACAACCCGGATGATATCCGGATGCGCCGCGCGGTATTTCTCCGCAATTTCCGGTGTACTGTCGGTGGAGCCGTCATCCACGATAATGATCTCCATGTCCTCTCCCCCCGGCAGAAGGGAATCAATGCATTTGGACATGTATTCTGCCGAGTTGTAGCACGGCACGGCAACCGATAATAATTTCATTTCTTTATTCTTTCCTGCGTAATCATTTCCCGGTAGGCGCGGAAAGCCTCAGGAAAAGGATACCGCTCCTCCAGCTCCTCCGCGCTGATGTAGATCAGGCTGTCCCCTTCCGCTCCGCTTTCGGGAAACTCGTCTATTCTGACCTCATAACCGGTCATGTTCCACTCCACATGGGAGAAGACGTGCCTTGCATCCCCGGCCGGCCTTATCCAGACCGCCGGGAGCTTCCGTTCCTTAAGATACTCCAGAGCCTCCTCGCCGGTAAGATGTCCGGACACATTGGGGAACTCATAGAGTCCCGCGAGAAGGCCTCCCGGAGGTCTCTTCCTTACAGCAACGCGGTCGGCGCTTCTTAAGATGAACACCGTCCTGTCTTCCGCGCGCCTCTGCTTCGTCCCGGCCGCCCGGGGAAGCGCCGCCGTGCGGTTCTCAAGATGAGCCCTGCAGGAGCGGCTTAAGGGACAGCTGACGCAGTCCGGAGTCCCTCTGGGAACACAGACCTTGGCCCCAAGATCCATGAGCGCCTGGTTGATATCCCCGTAAGGGTTGTCCGTGGGGCTTGCCAGGGGGTCAAACTTGTCCATCATCATAAGATAGAACGAGCATGCCTGTCTGTAGGCTTCCTCCGTCCGGATGCTTTCCTCATATCCGGTAACGCGCGCGAAGATGCGAAGGAGGTTCCCGTCCACCGCCGGGCATTTCCTCCCGCAGGCGATCGAAGCAATCGCAGAGGCCGTGTAGCGCCCTATACCAGGAAGCTTTACGAGCTCCTCTGCAGTGTCCGGCAGGACTCCACCATACTGCCCGCAGACAATTACCGCCGCTCTTCTTAAGTTCCTCACGCGGGAATAGTATCCCAGGCCTTCCCACAGTTTGAGGCAGAGTTCCTCGTCGGATGCCGCGAGGGCCGGGATGTCCGGAAGCTCCTTCAGAAAACGGGCATAGTATCCCTCTGCCGCTTCGACCTTTGTCTGCTGCAGCATGATCTCCGAGAGCCAGACATGATAAGGCGCGGGATCCTCTCTCCAGGGCAGGATCCGCCTGTTCGCCGCATACCAGGACAGCAGGGCTTCGGTATCCTCACCTGAAGAGCAGCCCTCATTTCCGGAGGCCGGGACGGGTATTCCGGCGGAATTCCCGGTCACAGCCTGTTTCCCCGGTGCTGCTCGTAACGGGCCTTGGTCATGAGACACTCCTTAAGATCACGGAGACGGTCCGGCACTTCCCCGGGTCCGATCTCCACTCCCGCGGCAATGGCCATGGTATCGATCATCGCGTCCGTCACACCGGTTCTAAGGGAGGCAAGCACGCCCAGCTTCTCCTCCACCGTCCTGGCATCCAGGAAGGCTTCCACCTGGGGATCAATCCGCATATTACCGGATTCCTCCGTCCCGGGATCCTCACTTTCCTTCCCGGCCTCTTCCCCGGCCGCCCCGCCGTCAATCCTCTCGAAACGGCATCTCTGGCCGGCCCGGGGATAGCGCCCGGGATCAAGCTCTTCGGTGAACTCCTTAAGCGGCCTGGTCCATACCTCGAAAGGCGGGTAAAGCCCCTGGTAGACCACAACATCCTCATTCGTCCCGGCATCCTTTGCCAGTGCAAGCACCTGGTAGAGTTTTCCCTTGAAATGCCTGTATTGTTCCATAGGTGCTGGAACCTTGTCGTTTCTCATACTTCTCCTCCCGGACCGCCGCACAACTGTCCGGCGATCAGCACCTCCACCGCAAGACGGTCGCTGATTTTCCCGCTCTTGTAGGAGGCATCCGCCTCGACGCACAGATCAAGTGACCGCTCCAGGTCACTCCTGGCAAGCCCCCTGACCATCGGAATGTAATCCTTCGCTACCGCAAACTCCGGTGAACGGACGGCGGAAGCGATTTCCTTCACCCCACATCCCCGGTCCATAAGCTCGCACACCTGGATCAGCAGGGTGTACTGACGGATCATCAGGGAGAGAATGACCTGGGGAGGCGTCTCCAGTGCCCTTAACTCCGTGTACACTGTGGCTGCCCTGTCCCTGTCCCCCCGGCCGGCCGCCCTGATCAGATCAAAGATCCTGTCCTGCGCCTGCCCGGAGGTCACGCTTCTAACGTCCGCCTCCGTGACGGTGCCGGTCTCCGCACAGTAGGAGCACAGCTTTTCCGCCTCAGTGACAATATTGGTCATGTCTTCGCCGACGGTGCCGAGGAATAGCGCCAGCGTCTTCCTGTCAATGGAGATATCGTTCCGGGTAAACTGACTCACCGCCCACTTTTCCAGCATATCCTGCTCGGGGGTATCGCACTCCAGCACCTCCCCCGTTCTCGCGATCGCCTTGTACAGGGAACGCTTCCTGTCGATATTCTCCTCGCAGAAGACAAAACTTGTCGTCTCCGGCTGGGATCCCAGATAGTCGGAAAGGGCGTCCGCCTCCGCGTTCATCCCCTTCTCCCAGAGTCCCGTATCCCTAAGGTAGATCACCCGGCGCTCCGCGAAGAAAGGCATCGTCTCCGCAAGGTCGATGACCTCCTTCGCCGTAAAGCCGTTCCCGGAAAACCTCGTCAGGTTCATCTGGCGGTCACCGCTGCCGATCAGCTTCTCCACAATGTAGTCGGCGTTCTGGCTGCGCAGGTAGCCCTGCGGCCCGCAGACAAGATAACACTGGGAAAACTCTCCCCCCTCAATCTTCCTCTTCAGTTGTCTCAGCCGGATGCCGAAGCCCGGCTTGCTCTCCTTAGGCATTGTTAATCCTGTTTAAGGCCGGCGAGCCACATCGCCGATGCCCTCCCGTCCGGGCGGATCGCGCGCATCACGGCGCTGATGTCCTGGCCTTCGGCGGTGTGGGATCCGCTCCCCCTGGCGTTGTGTATGATCCAGTTCCCGTCCTCCCCCTTCGAGAGGAATACGAAGTGCAGCCCTTCCGCGGGCTTATCCCGGTTATTCAGGAACATGAGTATCGCCGCGTCGTGTGAGGCAAGGATGCGGTCATCGGCCTCGCGCGTGTAGCCGACGTCCGCGCCGAGCCCGTTCTCCTTCAGGATCTTCCGGATCGAAACCGGCGAAGTCCCGAGTTTTGCCCCGGCTACCATCGCCCCTTTGGTCTCCGCCCCGGCGATGAGATCCGGAAGGGAAACGTTCTCCCGCCCGAAGTAGGTTAAGGCATTGTAGACCGCAATCAGGCCGCACCCGGAGCGCGTCATGTCCGAGCGGGCATATTTCAGCCTTGTCATCTCCGGGCTGTTCTGGTTCTCCATGAACGAGGCAGCCCTTGCCATGAACCCGAGCCCCTTCTGCGTCAGAAGCCCGCGGCTTTCCTCCCGCTTTAAGGAGATCTGGTTCTCCAGCTTTCTCGCCCCGATATCCGAAGTAAAGGTCTTGCTCTCCACGGAGAGCATCCTCCCCGTCCTGGCGAATGCACTGAGGACCTCCATGCCGATGACGGCAAGTCTGCCCAGAACAGGCATCGCGGATTTCGCTCTGTCCATAACCGTCCCTCTGAAGCATGTCTTAGGCACTGCTTGTTATTCTACCAGATTCCGGGCCGTCTTTCCTCAATAAATCCCCGGATGTCCGCGCGGGAGCCGTCTGTGCGTACGGTGATCTCGCCGAGAAACCTGGTTTCCGCTATACGGATTCCCGCGCTCCGAAGCAGCATCAGCACCTCCTCGTGGGGGTGCCCGTAGGCGTTGGACATGCCGCAGGAAATAACGGCAGTCTCCGCAGGAAAGAGTCTAAGGAGCTCCTCATAAGTGCCGTTCCGGCTCCCGTGGTGCGCGCACTTAAGCAGGGTGACCGGCGTAACCGAGCCGCTCATTCCTGCCATGAGCTCCCTGCTCCCCTCCCCTTCCTCCAGATCCCCGGGCAGAAGCGCCGCAAAATTCCCGTACCTCAGGAGCAGCACTGCCGAGGAGTCGTTGGGATCCTCGTAATACCCCTCCCTCTCCGGGTGAAGGCAGAGAAGAGAAAGTCCGCCGCTTTTTATGCAGTCGCCCGAGGAGATTCCCGTCACCGGGACCTTTCGCCTCCCGGCCGCCTCCGTCACCTCTTCGATGAGTCCGGTGTACGCCGGGCAGTCCTTGTCGATATCCGGGATAAGGATCCCGCCAAAACTGATTCCGCAGTCCACGTCCTCAAGAAGCTCCAGCGTCCCGTTCATGTGGTCGGCATCCCCGTGGGTGATGATCCAGAGATCGATGCGGTCCACGCCGTAGTACCTGAGCAGAGGCAGGATCTGCCTCGTTCCGGTATCCTCCCTGTCCGAGCTTCCCCCGTCGATAAGTATCGCGGACTCCCCGGAGCGGATGAGCATCCCGTCGCCCTGCCCGACGTCGATAAAATGTATCTCAAGCCCCGGCACCGCCCTCCGGGAGAACAGCATCATGGCCCCCGCGATCATCATCACCTTTGTGATGTAGGTCATTTTCCCATGCAGCAGCAGATATGCGATGAGAAGGCTTATATAGAGCGCACAGACAGGGAGGGAGCCGGCCCCCGGCGATGCGGTGCTCCCGGGGATACTCCCGGCGATAAGGCAGAGCCGGTCATAGAAGCGCAGTATATAGTGCGGCACTTTCCCGACCGCCGCTCCCAGCGGCGCATGGATCGCACCCGCCGCGACGGAGAGGAAGCCCGAAAGCATCAGCACCCCGGAAAGCGGTATCGCGAGCAGATTCACCGCAGCGGAAGCCAGGGGAAAGGTATAGTACGTCCGAAGATACACCGGCAGCAGGGCAGCCGGGACGGCAGCCGCCTTCATCAGGCGCCCCTCCATCGCCGGATAAAGCGCTGTTACCGCAAGAACGCACCCGAAGGAAAAATAAAACCCGCTGCCAAGGAGCACCCCGGGATTTACTGCCGCGATCAGCGCGCCGGCTATCCCGAGGGCGGTCAGGGAGTCGTACGTCCTTCCCGCGAGTTTTGACAGAAGGTAGACCGCGAACATGAGCACCGCCCTCGCGGCCGGGACGGCGAAGCCGGTGAGCGCGCCGAAGAGCACCACTGCCGCGCCGGAGAGAGCGCAGGACAAAGCTTCCCCGGACTTCCTCCGGATGAGCCGGTATATCCCCATTCCGACAAAACTGACGTGCAGCCCGCTTACGACAAGAATATGGCTTAAGGACTGCGACTGGTAGAGCTCCTTTCTCTCCCGGTCGAGGTCCCCCTTGTCTCCGAGGAGCATCGCCTTCATTGTCCCGGCATCCGGCTCCGTGAAGATCCTGTCCAGAATGCCGGACAAGGCCCTTCTTAACCTGTACAGCGCATCCGCGGCGGCATTCCGCCTTCCGTCCGAAGCGGTGATCCGGCACCCCGGCATGCGGAACGCGATGCCGGCCGAGCGGTAATAGGACAGTGCGTCGAACTCCCCATGGTTTGTCGCACGCCGGAAGCAGTACACTTTTCCCTCCGCGCGCACTGCCGCGCCGACCGGGCAGAGAGTATCCTCGTTATCCGGAACCGGAATGCCGACGAGAATCGTTCCGGCGATACTCCTCCCCTCCCAATGATCCTCCGGATCATCATGAAGCGTCACATCGCCCAGGGTGATCCAGAGAGTATCCTCCTTTCTCTCCTTCGATCGGATCACTCCCTCCGCGGTTAAGTTTTTCCTGTCCAGTTCAATGAAGGGGTCCGCGGCCTCTCCCATATGCCGGGCGGCCGCACAGGCAATAAGAACAACTAAAAGACTAAACAGCGCAAGAGGCCTTCTCACTCTTCCTCCCGGGTACGACAAAGGACACCTCCACGGACGCGGAACTGCCCGGGAGGCTTAAGACATCAGCGACAGGACTGCCCTCCCCGGCGGAGGTCAGTTTTCCAGGAGACTTAAGTTGCGCTCGTAGACCGTGCGCAGAGACATGGTTTCAAGAAATACAGCTGTGGTATCGCCGTCAATGGAGAGCTGCACCTTGTTGACGTTCTTCAGTTCGGTAAGGGAATTGACCAGGGAATACACCGCGACGTCGGGACGGACAGCGTAGGGCTCGGTCAGGAAGGCGCTGTCCAGGTTCACGTAGCAGACCCCGTCCCTTGCGGTAACGCTCAGGATCCTTGTCTCGGGATTAAGTGTGGGATAGAATTCCTCGCTGTTGGGGCCCTTTATCAGTTCCTCCACCACCAGCTTCTCCATCGCGATATTGCTGTTGTAAATCACGGTGCGCCCCACCTTGATGAGGCCTGTTCCTTCCTCGTTCGCGAAATACAGCTGAAGCTTCGCCTTCTCGTAGGCGTTGACATCCTTTCCAAGGTTAAACACGAACATCTCCGGTGTCATGCTTCCCACAGGATTGCCGTTTTCCCCGAGTAGCGGCTCCCCTTCCACGGTAAACGAGACGGTCTTGATGCCCTTGACCTGGCAGAGGGTGTTGACAATCGCCGCGCGGACGAGAATCTCGTCCGTACTCTCCAGAAGCCGGTAATCCGCACTGACATCCAGCGTCAGGGCGCCGTTGTTGATGGTTCTTCCCACAACGTCAAACCCTGCGGCAGGAGCGGATGCCGCGGTCTCTCCCGCGTCGGAGAGCTTCCCGATGAGCTCGTCCACCCTTGCCGCCGACGAGGCGTTCTCCGGGTCGTAGCCTACGGGCATAAGCGCGGTTTTGTCCTTGTTGATGTAGTAAAGGGTGATCTCCGGTGCATGCGCTTCCCCGCTCCCGGCGCTGCCTGATCCGGACGGCGCCGCGCACCCGGCGAGAAGGGTAAGGACGAGCGCCGCAGCCGCAAGCACCGCGGCGAACCTTCTCTTCCCGGGAACAGCAGCACGGAAGCCGCCATCAGGACTGCTCTTTTCTGATCCCGCCGTTATTATGCTGTGATCCCTGTTACTCCCTGTCATTTCTGGTTTCCGTATGTGCATTGCTGTTCGCGGTTTTCCTGGCCTGAAGGCCTGCATGCCTCCTCGCGGAACCCTTCACGGGCCTGGAGACGGAAGCATCGAAGCGCATGTTCTCCGCCGGCGTGGGCTCCTTGATGTAGGTCAGGGGAATGCTTACGGTAAAAACGGATCCCTCGCCCGGCCTGCTCGTCACATCAATGGTTCCTCTGTGCAGAAGAACTGCGTTTCTCGCGATGGAAAGTCCGAGGCCTGTTCCGCTGACCTCCCTCGAGCGGGATTTATCCACCCGGTAGAACCTGTCGTAGATCAGTTCCAGGGAGTCCTCCGGAATTCCGATGCCCGTATCCTCCACCTTCACTGTGAAGTTCTGCCTGTCCGCATCCAGGGTGACAATAACCTTTCCATGTTCACGGTTGTACTTCACCGCGTTCTCGATGAGATTGGTCAGGATCAGCGAGAATTTGACCTCGTCCACCTCGGCGGTAACAGGGCACTCACTGACCAGGGTCAGCTCCACGTCCCTCTTCTCCGCCAGGGGCCTGATCCTCCTTAAAATGATCTCGGTCAGGGCGTTGATGTCCAGGGAACTGATGTTCATCGCCACTGCCTTGCTGTCCATCCGGACAAGGCTTAAGAGGTCGCCGATGATCTTGTTCTCCCTGTCGATCTCCTTCGCGATGTCCTCCATGAACTCCCTGTACATCTCCGGAGGAACGTTGTCCTCGGCAAGCAGGGAATCCGCGAGCACCTTCATCGAGGTCATCGGGGTCTTCAGCTCGTGGGACACGTTGGAAACAAACTCCTCGCGGCTCTCATCCAGCACCCGGTCTCTGGCGAGCACCCGGTTGAAGGCCTCGACGATTGCCTGGGTCTCGACATAGGAATTCACCGGCTCCACGCTCCCGGAGAAACCGGACCTGACCTCGCCTGCGGCGCGGACAAGTCTGCGGAATGGCCGGACAAGCATGCCGGAAAGAAGGAGCGCCATGGAGAATACCACAAGGAGCATAATGGTCTCCAGCAGCAGTCCCCTTCGGGAGAGCACCTCGCTTGTCGCGGCAATCGAGTCCGTGGAAACGCTGGTGAGAAGGACGCCGCGCACCCTCTCCTCCACGGTCTTGCTGGAGTAGTCCCCGGCCTCAAGGGAGGCGGTCTCCACAATGGGGGTGGTAAGTTCGATATATCCGTTGTTCTTGTCGTAAAGGGAAACCGTGCCTCCGCTCCCGTACTTGAGGCAGCGGACAATCTCCTCCGTCACTATCGTTTTGCCCTCGGAGATGCCGTAGGTGTCCTTCACTACCTTAAGGCCCGCGTTGATGACCAGCACTCTCCCGTCGTTCAGGGTGGAAAACTGGTCAAGCTCGGCGTTTATGGATTCGGAGGAGGGATCGCTCAGATAGTCGTAGTAGATAAGATGATTGGCGAGAACCTTCATCTGTGTCCGGACGTCGGACATTCTCTGGTTCACCGCCCGCATCTCATAACCTGAGACGAGGCCGATATGAATTACCCCGCAGGGTATGCTGCCCACGATGAGGATGATCAGGAAGATCCTGACCCTCAACGAGCGAAGCAGCCGCGACCTGCGGTACAGCTGCTTAAGACGTTCGATCATGACTGGGCGCGGAAGTAGTAGCCGATGCCCCACTTCGTCTGCACATACATCGGTTCGGAGGGATTGGTCTCAATTTTCTCGCGGAGCCTGCGGATATGGACGTCCACAGTGCGGACGTCACCGGGGAAATCCGCGCCCCAGACGTCTGAGAGCAGTTTTTCCCTGCTGTAGACCTTGCCGGGATTGCGCACGAGGAGCTCCAGGAGCTCGAACTCCTTGGACGTGAGATTGACCTCCCGCTCCCCGATATAAAGCCGGCGGTTATCCACATCCAGAAGAAGGTCGCCGCCCACGAGCTCGTTAATCTTCACCGCCTTCTCGCTGACGGCGCTGGACTGCTTCGCCGAGCGTCTCAGGACCGCCTTGATCCTCGCCTTCACCTCGAGGACGTTGAAGGGCTTCGTGATGTAGTCGTCCGCACCGTAGTCCAGGCCAAGGATCTTGTCCAGATCCTCGCCCCTTGCCGTGACCATGATGATCGGCACGTCGGAGAATTCCCTGATCTGCTGGCAGACCTCAAGGCCGGAGAGTTTGGGAAGCATGACATCCAGAAGAATAATGTCGTAGACGCTGTTCTTCGCCATCGCCACCGCTTCCTCACCGTCATAAGCACAGTCCGTCTCATAGCCGTCCTGCTGCAGGCTGAAACGCAGTCCCTTAACGATCAGCTTTTCATCGTCAACGATCAATACCTTCGCCATTTACTTCCCTTCCTGCCTGAGGCTGTTCTATAAGTCTGCCTGAAGTGAGCTGCTGATCCGCGCCGCCGGTATGTACAGGTACCCCGCGCACGCTCCGGACCGGGAGCTCGTCCGGCCTTCCTGTAATAGATATTATACCTTATTCCACACAGATATCATCGCGAATCTTGCCGTATATGACGCTTCCTATGCCGTTTACCCTTGTGATTTCGCTGATGCTTGCGAAGCCGCCGTGTTCCTCGCGGTAGTCGATGATCGCCCGTGCCTTGGACTCTCCTATTCCCGGGAGCGCGGTCAGCTCGGACAAGGAGGCGAGATTAATGTTGATCTTTCCCGATTCCTCCCCCGGAGTGCTCTCCCCGGAAGGCGCTGAGGGAACGCCCGCAGCGCCGCCGGGAGCTGCGCCTTCCGGACCCCCGGCTCCCCCGGCCGCGGGATCTGCGGTTTCCTCGAACACATACGGGATGCGGAGCATCGCTCCGTCACCAAGCTTCGCCGCGAGATTGACTGCCGTGTCCGCGGCCTCCTCATCCAGGCCGCCCGCCGCCTCCACTGCCTCATAGCCCCTTGCTCCGTTCCGGAGCATGTAGACCCCGGGGTTAATGACGGCCCCGCAGACATGGACATAGATCTCCTCCGCCTCCTGCGCTTCGGACGAAATCTCCTCCTCTGCCGGGGCGTCCGCGGAATCCGTCTCTGTCTCCCCGCTGCCGCCGGAGCCTGCCGCACTTCCGTCACCGGATAAAGCCGGACCGCTCCGCGCTACGGTCTCCTCTGCCGGGATAAGCACCGGCTCCCTTCGTCCGCAGGAGGACAGGGAGACAGAGTTTACCGCGATGACGACAAGAAGCAGACCTGCCGCTCCGGCAGACCTGCTTCCAAGTATTTTCCTTATTCTGTGAAAAATAATCCGTCCGTACACATGCGACCTCCTCACCTTGGTGAAAAGGGTCCCCCGCATGAAGTAAGGATCAGTTTATCACGGCACCGCCAAAATGCAAGCCTCCCTCTTCCGGCATCCGGCCGCTTCAGTCCCCGGCGAATACGGTTTCCACGGAAGGATTCTCAATAGGATCCGCGACAAATCCCTCCGTTCCCGTGATCTGGGCCAGGGTCTGTTCATAGAGCTGCTTCAGCGCCGCGTTCGGATCCGCTCCGTCCCACACCTCCGCGAGAACATTCTCCAGAAGCATCCAGAAATTCTCCGTCTCCCTCATCTTCGAGATAGGCTCCGAGAGCGCATATGCCTGGAAGAAGCCGTCCATGTGCCGGTCGCTGTAACTGTAGCCGTTCAGTGCCGGTGCCTTGCCCGTGCGGTCATAGAAACCGTCAATATGCCCGAACAGCACGAAATTGATGAATGCGTTGGCCTCCGCGATATGCTTCGAGTAGCCGTTCACTGCCATGCACTGCGTGACCGAGAGTCCCTGCGCCCTGATCTCTTTCGTGATGTCCGGAAGCCTGCTTACGCCGTAAGCCCCGGTATACCGGCCGCTTTCGGCTGCCGTCTTCAGTTTTGCACAGGCATCCGTTGTCGCCACCGTAAAGGCTATCCTGCCCTCGATGAAGTCGTCGAGCACCGAGTCGTAGCTGTCCGCGGCGGAATCAATGGAGAAGAACTGGCCGAGCTGCTGGTACGACATGAGCGCCTTAATCGCGTCCGCGTTGTAGATATCCAGCGTATTCACGTCGTCGCCGCAGGGGCCTCCGACATCAATCGCGCTGCCTACGAAGTAATAGTTGTAAAAGATCTCCTCCACATCCCAGGAGAAAATCTGCTTCAGTCCCTCCGGCGCGTCGTAGCTGTCCGCCAGCGTCATGATCTCCGTTATGGAGGAGGGAACCGTCTGGGCGCTCAGGGATGCCGCCTCATTCATCTCCTTTAAGTAGGAACTGTTGTAGAGGAGGGCCGCCGTCTCAAAGTAGAGCGGGTAGGCCACGATCCTTCCGTTCCAGGTCACGGCCCGGATCGCGGGCAGAGGAAAAACTACCGTATCGGCAAAACTTGCCTTGTCCGTCACCTCGGACGCGAGCCCTGCCATCGCTGCCTTGCCGAGCTGGTCGTTGCCTATAATATATACGTCGGGATAATCCTCGTCCCCTGCCACGCTCGCCCGGTTGATCTCCTCAAGGAACTCCACGCCGCTCCTCAGGGACGGCTCGACGCGGAAGCGGTCCTGTGACTCGTTGTAGGCGACGGATACACTGTTGAGGTAATCCGTGAGGGCGCTGTCCGTGTACCAGAGGTTTATGGTCTCCCTTCCCGCGAAGGGTTCTTCCGGCACTTCCTTCATCGCCTTGTCCATCTGGGCAGTCCAGATAAGGCCCGAAAGCAGGATAAGGATCAGTACCGCAGATAATAATCGATAACGAAAACGCATATCTTTAACGTAAGTCCCGGACGGCCTGTCAGAACGCCGCCGCGATTGCCTCCCTTAATATCGCCGCCATCTCGTCGATATGTTCCTTCTCAATGACGAGCGGGGGTACGAACCGGAGAATCTCCGCCCCCGCGTTGATCATGATAAGGCCTCTCTTCATGGCCTCCGTGATCACCGGCGCAACGGGCCTGTCGAAGATCAGTCCCTGCATGAGTCCGCACCCGCGGACCCCTTTGATGCAGTCAAAATCTGCGGCGAGGCCGTTCAGCGTCTCCTCGAAATACGGGGTGATCTTCCGCACGTGTCCGGGGATGTCCTCGTCCTTGTAAATGTCCAGGACAGCGTTTACCGCCGCTGTCGCGAAGGGATTTCCTCCGTAGGTCGTCCCGTGGTCCCCGGGCTTCAGCGAGCTCTCCGCCACCTTCTCCGTCATGAGGAACGCGCCTACGGGAACACCGCAGCCCAGAGCCTTGGCCGACGCCATGATGTCCGGCTTAATTCCGAAGCGCTGCCAGGCGAACATGTAGCCGGTCCTGCCCATTCCGCACTGCACCTCGTCGAAGATCAGCAATATCCCCTTCTCATCACAGAGTGCCCTTAATTCCCGCAGAAACTCCTCCTCGGCGGGAATAAGGCCGCCCTCTCCCTGCACGACCTCCAGGATCACCGCGCAGGTCTTCTCCGTTATACAGCTCTTCACCGATTCAATATCGTTGATATCGGCAAATTTCGCGTTCAGCGGCATGGCACCGAAGGGCTCTCTGTAGTGGGTGTTTCCGGTCACGGCCAGCGCTCCGTAGGTACGCCCGTGGAAGGAGTGGTTGAACGCGATGATCTCGTGATCAGCCGACCCTGTCACGGTGTAGGCGTACTTCATCGCAGCCTTGACCGCGCCTTCCACAGCCTCCGCGCCGCTGTTGGTGAAGAACACCCTGTCCATGCCCGAAGCCTCCTTAAGCTTGGCAGCGGCGTGGATCGCGGGCTCATTGTAGAAATAGTTGGAGGTATGGAGAAGCTTGTCGATCTGTGCCTTCAGGGCGCCGTTGTATCTCTCATTGCCGTATCCAAGGGCAAAGACGGCGATTCCCGCCATGAAGTCCAGATACTTCTTTCCGTCCGTGTCATAGAGATAGACACCCTCACCGCGGTCAAGAACCACGGGATAGCGGTTATAGGTATGGAGCAGATCCCGCTCCGCCTCATCGATCAGATTCTGCATAGTCATTGTGTTATTCCTCCTCAGATGAGTTCTTTGTCGTCGTCCGCGTAGAACATGGTTCCGGTTCCTTTGTCCGTAAAGATCTCCAGCAGCATGCTGTGCGGCATCCTGCCGTCAAGGATGTGCACCCGGCCGACGCCGGCCTCCACCGCCGAAGTGCAGTTGGAGAGCTTCGGGATCATGCCTCCGCCTATGCTTCCGCCCTCCATAAGCTCCTTCGCCTGGGAGACGCTCATCCTGGAAATAAATGTGGACTTGTCGCTGAAATCCCTGTACACTCCCTCCACGTCGGTGAGGAAAACGAGCTTGTAGGCGCCGACCGCCTTCGCGATCGCGCAGGCCGCATCATCCGCGTTGATGTTGTAGGTGTCAAAACTGTCGTCAAAGCCCACGGGAGAAACCACCGGGAGATAATCGTTGTCGATGAGATCCCGGAGTATTCCCGGCTGCACCTTGTCCACATCTCCGACAAAGCCGATGTCCTCTCCTCCGGAGAGCTTCTTCTTTACATGAAGCAGTCCTCCGTCCTTTCCGGAGACTCCGACCGCCTTTATCCCCAGTTCCTCGATCAGGGTGACCAGCTGCTTGTTCACCCTGCCCAGCACCATTTCCGCGATTTCCATGGTTTCCGCGTCTGTCACCCTTAAGCCGTTGACAAATCTCGGCTCCGCGCCTGTTTTGGCGACCCAGCGGCTGATCTCCTTCCCGCCGCCGTGGACGATGATCGGCTTGAAGCCGACGAGCTTAAGCAGCGTGACATCCTTGATCACGTTTTTTAGGAGCTCCGGATCGCTCATCGCGCTTCCGCCGTATTTCACGACGATAATCTTGCGGTTGAATCGCTGGATATAAGGAAGCGCCTCGATCAGTACTTCTGCTTTTTTCTGGGCTTCGTTCATGTTTTCCGTCATATTGTTCTCCCGCTTTCAGCTTCTGTAGTCGGCGTTGATTTTCACATAGTCATAGGTCAGGTCGCAGCCCCATGCGACGGCAGATGCCTCTCCCATATGCATGTCGCAGGCCATCACGACTTCTTCGCCCTCCATGTAGGTGACTGCGTCCTCTTCGTCGTATCCGGTAAATCTCCCGCCCGTATAGAGCAGAAGCTTCCTGTCTCCCGCGGGATCCACGAACCACAGATCCACCTTCGCAGGGTCGAACTCAATCCCGGAATACCCAAGGGCACACAGCACGCGCCCGCAGTTGGCGTCCTTTCCGAAGATCATCGCCTTCGTCAGGTTGGAACCGACGACGGATTTCGCGAGAACTTTTGCGTGGGCGGCGGTATCCGCCCCAAGGACCCGCATTTCTATCCTCTTCGTCGCGCCTTCGCCGTCCCTGGCCATGAGTTTTGCGAGATCAGTCGTAAGCAGGGCGAGGGCCTCCCGGAAAAGATCGTAGTCGCTGTTCTTCTCCGTGACCTCGCTGTTGCCCGCAAGCCCGTTGGCCATCAGGATCAGGGTGTCGTTCGTGGAGGTGTCCCCGTCGACGGTAATCATATTGAAGGAACTGTCCACCGCCCCGTGCACCGCCTCATCGATAAGAGCACGGTCTATCGCCATATCTGTCGTGATGTAGCAGAGCATGGTGCACATGTTGGGGTGAATCATCCCCGATCCCTTGCTCATGCCTCCGACCGTGACCGTATTACCGTCCGACGTGACGAAGGAATACGCGAACTCCTTCTTTACCGTGTCCGTGGTCATGATCGCCCTTGCCGCCGCGGTTCCCGCTTCAATGCTGTCCGAGAGCGAGGGAACCATCATGTTAATCCCGTTGATTATCCTGTCCTCGGGAAGCGGCATCCCGATGACCCCCGTCGAGCCAACCGCGACATACTCCGCGGGAATGCCAAGTGCCGCGGAGACTGCCTCCGCGCTCCTTCTGCAGCTCTCCAGGCCCTCATCGCCCGTGCAGGCGTTGGCAATTCCCGAATTCACCACGACAGCCTGGACCTTCCCGCAGGAAGTGATGTTATCCCTGTCCCAGATCACCGGCGCAGCCTTCATCACGTTTCTCGTGAAGACCGCGGCAGCGGCCGCCGGAACGTCGCTTACAAGAAGGGCCATGTCTGTGCGGCCCTTATATTTGATACCCGCTGCGCAGGACGCCGCGCGGTAGCCTTTTGCGGCTGTTACTCCACCGGGGACTCTGTTCACTGATGCCATTTCGTTTCCTCTTTCCTTATTCGCCGATAAAACGGGTAATGTTCTCCTCATTCAGGACAAAGTCATAATAGTGCAGGTCCTCCCGCTTCGTCCAGCCGATCGTCTTCCAGAATACGTTTCCGATATCGTTCCTGGTGAAGGCGATAAGGCTGACCTTGTTGATCCCTGCTTCCCTCAGCGCCTTCATGCAATACGCGACCATCCCCGTACCTGTGCCCCTTCGGCGGTGGTCCCTGCGCACGCAGACGTGGTAGAGACAGCCCCTCCGGCCGTCTTCCCCGCAGAGAATCGCGCCGACAATCTCTCCGCCGGAGCGCTCCGCCCCGGGATTATCCCTGTCTTTGCCGGAACCGGGGTTCTCGGATGCCTCCTCGACCGCGACGACGCTCAGGCCGGGATTTCTCCTAAGGAAGCGGACGATTCCCTCCCTGGAGTCATCGAGGCTTCGTATTCCGAACCCGTCGATGGTAAGCCACAGCGCGTAGACCGCGTCATAATCCTCTTCCGTCATGGCTCTGAAGATCACTGCCATTTCTGTACCTCACTGAGGCAAAACCTCACATCCACATTCAGGGGAAAACCGGGAGGAACTCCAGTCCCTCTGTCTCCGGAAGCCCGAACATCAGGTTCATGTTCTGCACCGCCTGCCCGGCGGCACCCTTCACAAGGTTGTCCAGGGCACCCATGAGGATGACTCTTCCCGTCCGCTCATCCGCCTTTACGGCGATATCCACCAGATTGCTGCCCTCCACGAACCTCGTCTCCGCGACGCTTCCCTCAGGGAGAATCCGGATAAACGGCTCCTTTCCGTAATACTTCTCATAGACCGCGATAAGATCCTTCGTGGACGGAACGGAACCGTCCGCTCCTTTTGCCAGGGAAGCATATTCCGTCACAAGTATGCCGCGGTTCATCGGGACAAGATGCGGTGTAAACTGCAGCGTAAGCTTCCTTCCGGCCGCATACCCCAGCTGCTCCTCGATCTCCGGCGTATGCCGGTGATTCGCGACGCCGTAGGCCTTCGCGTTCTCATTGACCTCACAGAAGAGGTTTGCGACCTTCGCCCCCCTTCCCGCGCCGGACACCCCGGAGAGGGCGTCGATAATGAGCGTATCGGGATCGATCATGCCCTCCTTCACCAGAGGATAAGCCGTCAGAATGGAGCAGGTGGTATAACACCCGGGATTGGCAAGGAGCCTGGTGCTCCGTATGCTCTCCCTGTTGATCTCCGGAAGTCCGTAGACCGCCCCGGATATAAGCTCCGGCGCCTTGTGCTCTATCCCGTACCAGTGCTCGTACACGCGGACATCCTTCAGCCGGAAGTCCGCGGAGAGATCAATGATCTTCACCTTCTCCAGAAGCTCTTCGGAGATAAAACCCGCCAGCGCGCCCTGCGGCGTAGCGGTAAAAATGACGTCGACCCCGTCGGCGAGATCCAGTATCCTGTCCCTTAACCCCTCGGAATCGTCGTCAATAAGCTTAAGATCACATTTCCCGAGGAGATTGCCGTAGATGCTTCCCACCGTCTTTCCGGTGTAGCTTCTGCTCCCCGCAAAACAAAGCTCCGCGTCGGGATGAACTGCCAGTATCCTGATGATTTCCGCCCCGGCATACCCGGTGGCGCCTATGATTCCCGCTCTGACCATTGCGGCCTCCGTTCAATAAAGTCCTGATTCCGGATACATACCTGTCCTGTGTCCGGATAACGTCTCGAATAATATACAACTATTATGTATATTATTCAACACCAAATTTATCTTCTTCCCTAATTATGCAAATTTAATGCATGAAACATGCATATTTGATGAATATTAGTCATTTTGCATCATCCCGCCCTGCCTGCGGAAGCGGCTCCGCTCCGGAACCGGTCCCTGATGACTCCGCTTACGCCGCTGCTTCCTTCCTCTCTTGCGCAAACCCTCCTCTGTCTATATAATACCGAAAGGACTTTCCGGTCAGCCCGCCGGATGCCGTTTAACGCACCGGGCGCCGTATCCGGCAGAACCGCAGCCGCGGAGTCTGCCTAAACGAGGTTATAAGAATTGAAAGAATCCATGATGCTTCCCGCCGGCTGGCTCGCCCTGATCAATCTGGCCGCATTTGCGGCATACGGCATTGACAAGCTTAAGGCCATCCGTCACGAGTACCGCATTTCCGAAGCTGCGCTTCTGACGCTTGCCCTCGTCGGAGGTTCCGCGGGAGCCCTTCTCGGGATGCTGGTTTTCCGGCATAAGATCAGGAAGCCCAAATTCGTCATCCTTGTCCCGCTGTTCCTGATTATTCATCTCGCGCTGGCCGTGTTCTTCCTTAAGAGTGCGGCTTCCGTGCGCTTCATGTAACCCGCAGCCATAAACATCCTATAACCGCAGGTCCCTTTGGCTCTCCCGGAATTGCCGGGGGTAAAGAACGCTCCGGGGCCGGGGAGTTTTTCTTGATCAAGCTGGAAATCACAAAACTTGGCCCTTTTATGGGCAAACTGCTCTCCTCCGAATGTTTTGACTCCTTCCTCCTTACCGAGGCGAAAGTCAGGACAGAAGCCACCTGGACGATGGACGGCCGGGTTAATCGTGATTTCTTCACCTCCGAGGAGTGGGAGGAGCGGGAAAAGAACGGTTTTGAGTACATCACCTGGCAGAGCGCAAGGCCATACTTCCATGAATTGATCCGCGGGCGCAGGGCACCCGTGTCCTTCCGCTTCGTCCTTTCCCTTAAGCCGGATTATATGTCCGCCATCGCCGATAAAAGCATCGTCAGCGCCCTGCTGATCAACGTGAACTATGAGGAGGGAGCCGCGAGCCTCATCACCGGCGTCAGTTATTCCGCATTTACGCTGGACCGCAGCGCGGAGAGCGCGTGGGACCAGACCGTGAGACGTTTCCTGGACAGCAAGGATATTGTTTATTCTGAGCGATGATTATTTCTATCATCGCTCTTTTTTAGCTAAAGCCCGTATCCCGGGCGGAAAAGGAGTATCTATGCGTCATCTTCTGACCCCGCAGGACTTTACCACCGAGGAGCTGAACACCCTCTTCGACCTGGCGGACGACATCGGAAAACACCCCGACACCTACAGCCACGCAATGGAAGGAAAGAAACTTGCCACGCTCTTCTATGAGCCAAGTACCCGCACCCGGCTCTCCATCGAGACCGCAATGCTTAACCTCGGCGGCCGGACCATGGGTTTTGCCGACGCCCAGAGCTCCTCTGCCGCCAAGGGAGAGACCGTGGCGGACACCATCCGCGTGATCTCCTGCTTCGCGGACATCGCCGCGATCCGTCATCCCAAGGAAGGCGCGGCGATGGTCGCTGCCCGCTACTCCTCCATACCGGTCATCAACGCCGGTGACGGCGGCCACCAGCACCCGACGCAGACGCTGACCGACATGCTCACCATAAGGTCGCTCAAGGGCAGGCTGGACAATTACGTGATCGGGCTCTGCGGCGATCTGAAATTCGGGCGGACGGTCCACTCGCTGATCTCCGCGATGTCGCGCTATGAGAATATCCGCTTTGTCTTCATCTCCCCGCCCGAACTGAGGGTGCCGGACTACGTGACGGACGAGCTTAACGACCTGGGCATTCCCTACGAAGAGGTCACCAGGCTGGAGGACGCGCTGGACCGCCTCGACTTCCTCTACATGACCAGAGTGCAGAAGGAGCGCTTCTTTAATGAAGAGGATTACGTCCGGCTGAAGGATTACTACATCCTTGACCGGAATAAGCTCTCCCTCGCAAAGAACGACATGTACATCCTTCACCCGCTGCCCAGGGTTAATGAAATCGCCCCCGAAGTGGATGACGATCCCAGGGCGGCCTATTTCCGCCAGGTGAAGTACGGCGTCTATGTCCGTATGGCGCTGATTCTTACTCTGATGGATCCGGCGTCGCTTAACGCGTGACGCGTTCAGCCGAACAGTAAAGGAAAGGAAAAGATATGCTTAACGTAGGAAAAATCGAAGAGGGTTACGTACTCGACCATATTCCGGCAGGCAAGGCCATGTCGATCTATCACCACCTCGGCCTCGACCGCGCTGAGTTTCCCGTTGCGATCATCAAGAACGCGCGAAGCGAGATCATGGGAAAGAAAGATATTCTCAAGGCCGAATGCGACCCGGAGACCCTGAACATGGACGTACTCGCGTTCATAGACAGCAACATCACAGTCAACGTCATCAAGAACGGCGAAATTATCGAGAAAAAACACCTGGAGCTCCCGAAGGAGATCGTCAACGTCATGCGCTGCTCCAACCCCAGGTGTATCTCGACCGCCGAATCGGAGCTTCCCCACATCTTCTACCTCGCAGACAGCACAAGGCAGATCTACCGCTGCCGCTACTGCGACGTCAAGTATGAGGAGAAAGACTCCGGCCGGATCATGTAGTTTTTCTTAACTCAGTTCCTGCGCAGGCGCCCGGACAGCTCCGGGTGTTCCCTGACCATGGCTGCGAGCTCCTTGAGCTTCGCGTTGAAGCACTCCTCGGGAGTGAGGCCCTCATAGGGGTTCGCAGCCTTCTTTGCTTCCGCAAGAAGCTGCTGCATTCTTGCCATCTGATCCTCTCTCTGGTTCTCCTCCTCCTCGATCTGCGCCTGCTTCGCCTTGAAGAACGAGAGCTCCTTCTTGGCGTTCTCGTGCTTGATCCTTGCCTCGGACAGTTCCTTCTCTGCCTGAGCTTTCATTCCCTCGATGTCTCCGAGGATCTGGCTCCTTAACGCCTCGGCCTCCGCCCTGACGTTCTCCAGCGCGCCCAGCCGCGTCTGCTCCTCGATAACGTGAAGCCCCGCCCTGCTCGCCTCTGCCTCCGCCTGGGCCTCCTCCCGGATCTTCGCCGCGTCGCTCTTCGCTATGCTGAGTGCCTCGACCCTGGTCTTCTCGGCCTCGTTCTTCGCCTCCTCGAGCGCCCTGAACGCCTCGGATTTCACCTGTTCCGTCTCGGAATCCGCATTCAGCCGGACCTGTCTTGCGGACTCCTCTGCCTCAAGGGCGATCTGTCTCGCAAGGTTCTCCGAATCCACGCGGAGCTTTCTGGCATCGTCCTCCGCAGCCTGGCGGCAGCGGGCGGCCTCATCCCTGGCCTTGTTCTTCAGCTTCGCGGCCTCATCGCCGGCCTGCCTGCGGACATTCTCCGCCTCCTCGTCCGCGCTCTTCTTCAGCCGCTTAGCCTCCTCATCCGCGCTCTTTATGATGCTTTCCGCCTCTTTTCCGGCTTTCCTGCGGATTTCATCCGCTTCCTTGTTCGCCGCGGCGAGCGTCTCCGCGCGGAGCTTCTCTTTCTCCTCCTCGCTGATTGTCTCGAGAATAATCTTCTCCCTCAGCGCGGGATCCTCCACGGAGGCCCTCACGGATTTCACATAGTCGTCCGCCGTATTCTGCGCAGTCATAAGGATCTGGTTGATCTGTACCGAGGCCTCCGCGATGCTGCCCGCGCTGTCCATGCGGACAGTGCGCTCGGAGAGTTCCTTCTGCATGCGGTCGTTCTCCGCGTGGAGCAGCTTGTTCTTCTGGGCCATGGTGTAGATCACGTCCACCAGCTCGGCCTTGGACATCTTCTTTAAAGTTGCGGTATTCCTGCGCCTCAACTCTGCGGGATCTCCCGTCCCGCTCTTTATGATCTCTGCGGAAATGGTCTCCTCCGCAAGGTCGCTCACCCGCTCTACCGGTGCGAGACGCCCGGAAACGGCACTCTGCCCGCTCTCCGTGCTGCTTCCCTTCCCTTCGGGATCAGCTCCGATTAAGGACGTGTGATCAAGATCTTCCTGATCCTGAACAGTTTTCTTCTTTCTGCGAAAGAACCAGCTCATCTTCTTCCTCCGTTCCGGTCTGCCGCGTAATTCCTGCTGCCTGCGCCTCCGGATCAGGCATAATTATGTCCCTGCTGCGCGTGAACATAATCAATTTAGTATACCATAGATAGCGTTACAAGTGATCAGCATACACAATGTTGAATATTTATACAATCATATGCGCATTTTCTGTATATATTTTCCCTTGCGCACTTTATTTCCGCGGTGTATATTCATTGAAGTTGTAATTTAATGCAAAGCTTACGAAGGATTTCCCGGTTTTTCCCGGAATATCCTGTTCGGCGGCTTCCGAAAGGAGACTTTCCCATGCCTGCAAAGAAGAAAGAAAAGGTCGTACTTGCCTATTCCGGCGGACTGGACACCACCGCGATCATTCCCTGGCTCAAGGAGACCTATGACTACGAAGTGGTCGCGTGCTGCGTCAACCTCGGCCAGGAGTCCGAGCTCGTGGATCTCGACAAAAGAGCCGCCGCGTCCGGTGCATCCAAGCTTTACGAGCTGGACGTCATCGACGAATTCGCCGACGAATACATTGCGCCCTGCATCCGTGCCCACGCCGTCTACGAGAACGACTACCTGCTCGGCACCTCAATGGCAAGGCCGTTAATTGCGAAGAAACTGGTGGAGATCGCAAGGAAAGAGAAGGCAGTCGCCATCTGTCACGGCGCGACCGGCAAGGGCAACGACCAGGTCCGCTTTGAGCTGGGCATCAAGGCCCTCGCCCCCGACATCCGCATCATCGCCGCGTGGCGCGATCCTCACTGGAAAATGGATTCCCGCGAGGCGGAGATCGCCTACTGCGAGTCCAAGGGCATCCACCTTCCTTTCTCCACCGATTCCAGCTACAGCCGTGACCGCAACCTCTGGCACATTTCCCACGAGGGTCTTGAGCTCGAGAACCCCGCGAACAAGCCCAATTACGACCACATGCTCGTGACCTCCGTGACCCCTCAGAGAGCTCCCGACAAGGAGACCGCGCTCTCCATCGACTTCGAGAAGGGCCTCCCGGTGGCAGTCAACGGAAAGAAGATGAAGCTCTCCGACATCATCCGTGAGCTGAACAAGGTCGGCGGCGAGAACGGCATCGGCATCATCGACATCGTCGAGAACCGGGTCGTCGGGATGAAGAGCCGCGGCGTCTACGAGACCCCCGGCGGAACCATCATCTTCTTCGCTCACCAGCAGCTCGAGGAGCTCATCCTCGACCGCAAGACCTATGAGGTCAAGAAGCGCCTTTCCGGCGATTTCGCAAGCCTGGTATACGAGGGCAAATGGTTCTCCCCTCTCCGCGAGGCGGAGCAGGCCTTCTTCGAGAAGACCCAGGAATACGTCACCGGCACCGTGAACCTCATCCTCTACAAGGGCAATATCATCAAGGCCGGCACCACAGCGCCCTACAGCATGTACAACGAGAGCCTCGCCTCCTTCACCACCGGCGAACTCTACGACCACAAGGATGCCGCGGGCTTCATTACCCTCTTCGGCCTCCCGGAGAAGGTCCGCGCGATGAAGATGCTCGAAGTAAAGGAAAAGGCCAAGGTAAAGAGCAGCCGGAAGGCGAAGTAACAGCCGCTCTCCGCCCGTCCGGACTTCGTCCTGGCGTTGCGCCTCATCTGAATTAACAGAAAACCCCGGGGCTTCCCGGGGTTTTTCCATGCTACAGCAGTTCTCTCACCGCTTCCGGCGTGAAGGTGACGTCGGATATTCCTTCCGTCTCGATGCGGAACATCGCGTTCGCCGCGAGGCGCTCCGCCGCCTGCTCCAGGTCCCTCACCCCCGGGATTCCCTCGAAACGCCGGACCACTTCTTCCGCCGCCTCTCCGGTGACCCGGCATTCCTCCGGCCTTAAGCCGATCCGCCTCAATACCTTCGGCAGGGCGTAGTCCGTGAAGATGATCTTCTTCTCTTCCGGTGTGTAATCCGGGATGTCGATCACGGCAAAACGTGTGAGCAGCGGGTCGCTTATCCTGCTCCGGTCATTCGCGGTGGCAATAGGGTACACCCCGTCCGTCGGGATTGTGCACTCCATATAATTATCGGTGAACCCGAGGTTGTCCAGAAGGGTAAGGAGCGCGTCCGCAGGATTGCCCGCGGCGGTCCTGGAATCCGCCTTGTCCAGCTCGTTGATAATGAACACCAGATTGGACTGGCCCGCCAGGGAGAAGGCATCCATGATGCTTCCGGGCCTGGCGTTGGAGTAGACTCTCGAGCTCCCGGTCAGCTGCTCCGCGTCGTGAATGGAGCTCATGTCCAGGGAAGTCCAGGGGAGGCCCAGAATTCTCGCAACCGCATATGCGATCTGGGATTTCCCGGTGCCGGCCGGCCCGACCAGAAGCAGTCCGTACGCCGGAAGCTTGTGGGTCCGGTTGACCTGGATCACCGTCTCGATGATCCTCTGCTTCACCTTGTCCATGCCGTAGAGTTCCTCGTCCAGTATGCTCCTTGCCTTCACCGGATCGATTCCGCCGAACCTGGAATCCTTCCAGCGGACGTTGAGCATCACCGAGAGCGCGTGCTGGGCATGCCTGCGGTCCTCCACCCCAACCTCCTCGGAACGGGCAACCGCGAGGTTTCTGCGGCACCACCTGCGGATATTCGCCGGAAGCGTGTTTTTCGCACAGTCAAGGTAGTCCGACATGCTCTGGAGGCTCGTCAGCTTCATCTCGTCGCTGTCGGGCTCCTCCTCCGGCAGCGCGTCCGCCTCCGTGGGGGGCGCGGTCTCCAGAAGCCGGCTCACGGCGTAGCTCAGGAAGCCGTCGGCAGCGGAAAGCTTGGCCCCGGTGTCCTCCTCCACCTCCCGGATCCCGGTTACGGCAAATCCCTCACCGGTTCGCTTTCCGGAGAGATGCACCGCGATGCGGTGCTCCCTCATCCATAAGAGAAGGTCGGCGAAGCGGCTGTCCACCGAGAGTATGTCCTCGGCTTCCACCGTCCTCCCGACGGGGAAATCAAAGGTCGACCTCGCGGTAAGCCCTGCGAAATGGCCGTCGACGCCGCCCGAGAGCCTTCCGGTCCTGTCCGAGAGGATCATCAGAGGGTGCGTCTCGTCAAATGCGGGCGCCGCGGAATCAAAGGTGACATAGGTTATTCCGGAGTTTCCTTCGTTTCCCCGGCTGCCGGGCATGCTTTCCCCGGAAGAATCCGTCTGGTCAAAACTAAACACCTTATTTGCCATGGTTTTCCTCCCGCGCACATGCCTTGTAGACCTGGGCGCCGTATGCTCCGAAACTCAGCTTGTCCGGGAGCGTCTCCTCCCCCGCACCGGTGTGCCGGTTCTCCGTATCCAGAATAAGCCGGGCTTTCCTTCCTCTCCAGCTGCGCGGCACCCTGAACGTCCCGGGCTCCCTGCCGAAATGGCAGACCACAAGTATCTGCTCCTCTGCCGCCCTGCGGTCTCCCGTTCCGCCCGCGTCTGCGCTGTTTTCCCGGGATGCTTCCTTCTCCCCGCCGTATGTCCTTTCGTAGGCGAAGAAATGCCGGTCAAGCGGAGAAAGCAGGCGGTATTTCCCGTACAGCAGCGCCTTTTCCCTCTTTCTCAGCGCAAGTGCCTCCCGGTAGAAATGGAGAATGCTTAACGGATCCTTCTCCTCCTCCTCGACATTGACTTCGGCGAAATTGCCGTTTATCGCAAACCACGCTGTTTCGGCGTCGGTAAACCCCGCATTCTTCCCGCCGCTCCACTGCAGCGGCGTTCTCGCGGAGTCCCTGGAGGAGCGGTAGATATACTCCATCCTCTCCTCGATGGTTTTCTTCAGATGATAAGTCGAGAAATTGTGCCTCGTGGACACATCGGCGTAATCGTTGATATCAGGGAGACGGATGTTGGTCATCCCGATCTCCTGCCCCTGATAGATGAAGGGCGTCCCCTGGAGGAACAGGTAGCTCGCCGCGAGAGTTTTGCCGCTCTCTTTCCTGTATTCCTCGCTCCCGTACCGGCTGATCACACGGGGATGGTCGTGGTTCTCGATGTAGAGGGCGTTCCAGGCCTTTCCCGCAAGCCCGTACTGCCAGCGGCTGAGTGCCCTTTTGTAGCGGAGGAGGGAGAACGGAAGCGGGATATACTCGGTGAAGAGGCAGTCGCAGACCATGTGGTCAAAACTGATCATCATATCGAGGCTCTTCCCCGGTCCCGTGAGATAGCTCTTCGCGGTGCGAAGCCACGTCATGGGCCCCTCGCCCACCTGGAAGACATCGTAATCGTCGGTGACGGCGCGGAACTCCCTCAGATACTCGTGAATATGCGGGCCGTCCTTGTAGTGGTGCATCGCGCCGAGAATCGGCACCGGCCAGCCGTCCGGAAGTCCCTCCCGCTTGGAGATATAAGTGATGACATCCTCACGGAAGCCGTCAACACCCATATCCAGCCAGAAGCGCATGATGCGCTTCACCTCCTCCCGGACCTCCGGGTTGTCCATATTGAGGTCGGGCTGCTTTACGGAAAAGAGATGCAGGTAGTACTGATCCCTCTCCGGGCAGTAGGTCCATGCCTTCCCCTCGAAGAAGGAATCCCAGTTATTGGGCCTGTCCTTCCAGTGATAGTAGTCCGCATAAGGCCCCGTCCGGCTCTTCCTGCTCTCCTTAAACCAGGGATGTTCGTCGCTGGTGTGGTTGATCACCAGGTCCATGACTACCTTAAGCCCCAGTTCGTGCGCCTTTAGGAGAACCTCACGGAATTCGTCCATCGTGCCGTAATCCGGGTGGATTCCGCAGTAATCGGAAATATCGTATCCGTAGTCCGCGTTGGGCGAGGGATAGATCGGGGAGAACCAGATGCCGTCCACCCCGAGGGACTTCACATACTCCAGCTTCTCCAGTACGCCCTTCAGATCTCCTATGCCGTCGCCGTTCCCGTCCTTGAAGGAACGGATCCAGATCTGGTAGAAGCTGTCCTCCTTATACCATTCCGTACGCATGGCTTTCGTCGGTTTCAGGCGCCCTTAACCCTGCCCCCTTAAGCAGAGGTGCCCGGAATCTTCTCCTTTCAAAGCTCAGGAACCTGGAAGCGCCTGATGGTCCCTTCCTTCGTCGTCTGAACCACATTGGTGACCTCGTACCCCGCCTTCACGAGGATCTCGGTCATCTTCTCCGTCTCGATCTCCCCGGTCGCCTTGACCACGACCTCGGTTCCCCTCTCCGCCGTGTGGTATACGCCCACCGACTCGAGATTGGCGTCGTTCTCCGCGAACAGATTGGCGATGCCTGTGAAGTATCCGGGACGGTCCTCGCAGCGGATGACGAACCGGGTTCCCTGATGCCGGTAGCCGAGAAGATCGGTCAGCGCCTGGAAGATATCCTTCTCGGTGATGATTCCGATGACCTTCTTCTCCTCATCCACCACGGGCAGCACGGAGATTCCGCGGTCGATCATGACCTGGGCCGCCTCCTCGATAAAGACGTCCTGCGTGGTCGTAACCACGTCCTTGATCATGATGCTCTCCGCGGAAGTCCTGGACAGGAGATAGTTCAGCTCGTAGATGGAGAGGGACGTGCTCTTCGATCCGCTCTCCTCCTCCACCAGTCCGGCGGTGACAAGGCCGATGAGACGGCCGTCATCGTCCACCACGGGAAGCCTGTGGAAGTTGTTGTCGTGCATGATCTCCAGCGCTTCGGAGAGCACGGTTCCGCGCTTCACCGTAAGAGGGTTCTTCGTCATATGGTCCTTTACATACATATTGCTCCTCCCGGCCGGCCCTGCCGGCCTTATTGTCAACCTCCGAGATACGCCTTCCTCACGCGCTCGTCGTTCGCGAGCTCCTCCCCGGTCCCGGAGAGGGTGATGTTTCCGGTCTCCAGCACATACGCCCTGTCGGCGATGGCGAGAGCCCGCTTCGCGTTCTGTTCCACCAGCAGCACAGTTGTCCCCTTGCTGTTGATCTCCTCAATGATCCGGAAGATCTCCGACACCAGAAGCGGCGAAAGTCCCATGGAAGGCTCATCCATCAGCACGATGGACGGTTTTGCCATAAGCGCCCTTCCCATGGCAAGCATCTGCTGCTCCCCGCCGGAGAGTGTTCCGGCCATCTGTGTCCGTCTCTCCCTGAGGCGGGGGAACAGCACGAAAACATCCTCCATATCCCTGGCGATCTGATCCTTGTCCTTTCTCGCGTAGGCGCCGAGCGTCAGGTTTTCCTCCACGGTCTGCTGGGCAAATACCCTGCGCCCCTCGGGAACCTGTGCGAGCCCCATCTCCACGATTTTATGCGGCGCGATCTTTGTGAGATCCTTCCCGTCCAGGGTAACCGTGCCCGCGGAGGGCTTCACCAGTCCCGAGATCGCGTGCATCGTCGTGGTTTTACCGGCGCCGTTGGCGCCGATCAGCGTGACGATCTCGCCGTCCCCGACCTCGAAGGAGATGCCCTTAATCGCCTCGATCATGCCGTACTGCACTCTGAGATTCTCCACCTTCAGCATTGATCTTTTCCCCCTTAGTCGCCGAGATAGGCCTTGATTACCTCAGGATTCGCCTGGATCTCCTCCGGCGTTCCCTGGGCGAGGCGCATTCCGTAGTTCAGTACAGTGATGCGCTCGCAGATTCCCATGACCAGCTTCATGTCGTGCTCGATTAACAGTATGGAGACCCCGAAGCTGTCGCGGATAAGGCGGATCATCCTCATCAGCTCCTCCGTCTCCTGGGGGTTCATTCCGGCAGCGGGTTCATCCAGAAGCAGGAGCTTCGGCCCGGTGGCCAGCGCCCTGGCGATCTCGAGCCTTCGCTGCGCGCCGTAGGGAAGATTGCCCGCGGTGACATTCATGACCTGGTCGAGCTCCATGATCCTCAAAAGCTCCTTCGCCTTCGCCTCCGTCTCCCTCTCCTGCCTCCGGAAGGCCGGGGTTCTGAAGACCGCGGCAAACGGTGAGTAGGTGATGGCGTTGTGGTACCCGGTCATGACGTTGTCCAGAACCGAGAGCCCGGAGAACAGGCGGATATTCTGAAAGGTCCTCGCGATACCCGCCCGGTTGGTCTCGACGATGTTCTTCTTCTCCAGGTCCATCCCGTCAAAAATAATCTTGCCCCGGCTCGGCTGGTAGACTTTGGTCAGCATGTTGAAGACCGTAGTCTTGCCCGCGCCGTTGGGACCGATGAGGCCGACGATCTCCCCCTCGTACACCTTGAGATTAAGGTTCTGCACGGCGGTAAGCCCGCCGAAATCGATTCCGACGCCCTGAACGTCGAGCAGCAGTTTTTTCTCCCCGCTCATGCCGCCTCCTTTCCGCCGGCGGCAGCAGTTTTGACGAACCTGCTCCTCACGGTCTTGAAGAATGTCTTCACCTTCTCATTGTTGGTAAGCAGCATGATCATGATCAGCACGACGGCGTAGATCAGCATGCGGTAGTCCTGCAGGGAGCGGAGAAGCTCGGGAAGAAGCACGAGGATAATTGTAGAGATAATCGTGCCTGTCATATTGCCGAGCCCGCCGAGCACGACGTAGACAAGGATCAGGATGGAGGTGTTGAAGTCAAATTTATTCGGAACGAGAGTCGAGTAATTAAGTCCGTAGAGCGCTCCCGCGGAACCGGCGAGGCCCGCCGAGACCACGAAGGAAAGCATCTTGGTGGAGGAGATGTTGATTCCGGTAAGCTCCGCGGCGATTCGGTTGTCCCTCGCCGCCATGATCGCTCTCCCGCTCTTGCTGTAAATCAGGTTGTAGACGATGAAAAGGGCGGCGATGATCAGCACCGTGCCGGCGGTGAAAGTAGCTATCCTCTCCGTCCCGGTGGCGCCCATCGGGCCGTTAAGGAGCATCTTTCCGCCCGGCTCCAGCTTGCATTTGTTCTCGACAAAACTGAACTGGAAGCCGTTCGCGTCGAAGCCAAGATACATATTGGTGATCAGGCTCTTGATGATCTGTCCGAAAGCCAGCGTGACGATGGCGAGATAGTCTCCCTGAAGCTTGAGCACCGGGATGCCGATGAGGAAGCCGAAGAGCGCTGCTGCGGCCGCACCCAGGATAATCGCGATGACAAGGCGGAGCGCCGGGACCGGCAGCGCCGCAGCAAGCCTTCCCGACACGCACACCGCGGTGAAGGCGCCGACACTCATAAAGCCGGCCTGCCCGAGATTAAGCTCGCCGGATACCCCGACGTTCAGGTTAAGCCCGATCGCCGCGACGATGTAGCAGGTGACGGGGACAAGAAGCGATGAAAAGAGGCTGGAAAGCCCTCCCCCTGCCTGCATTGCCCTAAGGATGGCATAGAGAAGGATCACCAGTGCAAAAGAAACTGTTCTTCCCCGGTGAGCGGAATCAAACAGGCTGAATACAGTTTTTCCTGTGGTATTCTCCGTACGCATAGGCCGCTCCTTTACACTTTCTCACTCATCTTCCTGCCGAGAAGTCCGGCAGGCTTGATTAACAGCACCACGATCAGAACGGCGAACACGATCGCGTCCGACAGCTGGGTCGAGATATACGCCTTGGCAAGGATTTCGATGACGCCAAGGAGCAGGCCCCCGAGGAAAGCGCCGGGAATGGAGCCGATTCCTCCGAACACCGCCGCCGTGAAGGCCTTGATGCCCGGCATTGCGCCAAGCGTGGGGAAAACCGAGGGGTAGGTCGAACACAGAAGCACCGAGGCGATGGCCGCAAGGCCGGAGCCGATGGCGAAGGTCACGGAAATGATGAAATTCACGTTGATTCCCATCAGCGTCGCCGCACCCTTGTCCTCCGAGCATGCCCGCATCGCGCTTCCGGTTTTCGTCCTGTTCACGAAAAGAGTAAGCCCCGCCATGACGAGGATGCAGACCGTGATCGTGATCAGGGTAAGATAAGAGATCGACAGGCTTCCCAGAGAGATAAATCCGTTGGAAATCACCGCGGGGAACACCTTCGTGGAAGAGGACCAGAGGAGCTGTGCACCGTTCTGCAGGAAGTAGCTCACACCGATGGCGGTGATCAGCACCGCGAGGCTGGAAGCCTGGCGCAGCGGCTTGTAGGCGAGGCGCTCGATAATAACGCCCATTGCGGTACAGACAAGCATCGCGAGAAGTACCGCCGGAATCAGCGGCATGCCCAGACCTGTCAGCGCGAAAAATGCCACATACGCCCCGATCATGATTACGTCGCCGTGAGCGAAATTGAGCATTTTGGCAATGCCGTATACCATCGTGTAGCCCAGCGCGATGATGGCATATACGCTGCCAAGGCCGAGGCCGTTGATCAGGTACGACAAGAATTCCATAACTGCGTTCCCCCTGGTCTTAAGTATTCCGGAACAGCCCCCGGCAGGTACAGCGCTACCCTGCCCTGAAATCCGGGACATTCCGCAGTTCAATAACAATATCTGATTATACCACTTTATGCAAATACGAAGAAGCGCGGCCAGAGGCCGCGCTCCCGGTATGAACTATTAAACTGAATCCTCAGGGGTCAGTCCGCACTGACGTAGACGCCGTCCTTGATGACCACTGCCTTGGGGGACTTGGAGACCTCTCCGGACTCCGCCCAGGTGCTCTTGCCGGTCAGGCCGTCAAAGGTCATGGAGGTGAACTGCTTCACGAGGGCGTCGCAGATATCGGAAGCACTCATGTCCGCCGTCACACCCGCGGCCTCGCATGCCTGCGCGATCGCGTAGACGCAATCGTAAGCATCCGCCGCGAACTGGTTCGGAACCTCTCCGTCCTTCTTTGCCTTGTAGCTCTCGACGAAGTTCTTTGTCAGGTCGTCATCTGCGTCTGCGGAGAAGGGAGTTAAGAGATAAACGCCCTCCGCGAAGGAGGTATCAAATCCCTCCAGGGTGAGGATGCCGTCCATTCCGTCGGTTCCGAAGAAGGTCGGCGCGTAGCCCATCTGGTTGGCCTGGGTAAGGATAAGGGAAGCGGGATCATAGTAGATCGGAAGATAAACGATGTCTGCTTCCGCGGCCTGGGCCTTGGTCAGCTGCACGGAGAAATCAGAGGCGTTGGAATCGTCGAAGGTTCCCTCATAGACGATCTCCAGGCCGTTGGTCTCTGCCTGTGCCTTGAATTTCGCAAAAATTCCGCTGGAATAGTTGTCGTCATTCTTGTAGATCACAGCGATCTTGGAGCCGAGATCCGGATGTCCCGCGAAATAATCCGCACTCGCCACACCCTGGTTAGGGTCGGTGAAACACATCTGGAAGACATTGCCGTAAGGGTTCGCCGCGTTGTCGGGATCCTGGTAGATAACTGCCAGAGAGGAACCCGAAGGGGTGATGCCGAAGATGTGGTCATCCTTGTACATCTGGGAAACTGCCGCACCGGGGGCAGAGGTAACCGTCGCGAGGGAAACCTGCATTCCCCAGTCCTTAAGCACGCCGTAGGAAGTGACCGCCTTTTCGGGATCGTGCGCATCGTCCTGGAAATTCAGTTCGAACTGCAGGCCGCCCTTTGCGTTGATCTCTTCAACCGCGATCTCTGCCGCAAGCTTGACTGCCTGGCCGTAAACAGCGGCTCCGCCGGTAAGCGGGCCGGAACCGCCGATCTTGATCGCGCCGCCGGCGCTCTCCGCTGCTTCCGCGGCAGGCTCGGCTTCGGCGGCGGGTGCCTGAGCGGCAGGTGCAGGTGCAGCGCCGCAGGCAGTAAGCGCTGCGGTCATCACAGCTGCCGTGAGAACGGCAAGGGCCTTCTTTACAAATCCGTTTTTCATAAAAACCCATTTGCCCCGGTTATTAACGTCATAACCGGAGTCTTTCCTTTCTCCCGGAATCCCGGGTATTGTTAAGCCTATTCAATCCCTGAAGCTGTTCAGTCACCGCACTGTGCAAAGGGAAAACTGAATAATTATTCAGTGAATTGAATTATAATGCACTATTCTAACTCTCCTTCTCTCTCTTTTCAATAGTGCTAAGAATCTTCTCCGCCACCAGCTTCGTCCAGCCGTTGACATCAGCCTCATATATGACTTTAAAACCGTTCTTTTCCCAGAAATGCGAGGACTGCGGATTGCCCTTGTCTATTGCGAGCCGGACCGCCCTCTTCCCGTTGATTTTCAGATAATCCAGAGCATCACCGCTAATTGCGGTCCCGGTATGCTTCCCCTGATACTGCGGATTCATCATGAAGAACCCGATATACGCGACATCCGGTGACGGATAACCGTCAACAAGGTCCATAACCGCAACGAGCTTCCGGTCATCGAAAAAGCCGAAATAATATTTATCGGACAATGCCGTTCCGGGCGGAACTGCCTTCATATCACTGAGGATATTTTCTCTGGCCGGCCTTGCATCGGTATACTTGTAAAAGATTGTGTTCTGCCTGCAGATTTCTGCGATCATGTCCGCATCAGACTCTTCCAGGATACGAACCGGGTATCGCCTGCCAAGTTTTGAAATATCGATCATGCTTAACCGCCTCCTTCACGCAGGGCGTTATTATGCGTTATATCGGGGTTTTCTCCGAAATGCCGCTCATCTGCTGTAAAAGTGCGACACATTCGACGTTCGCGGTATGGGGGAACTGATCCACTGCCACCGCCCTCACCGGCACATATCCTCCTTTCGCGAATTCGGGAATATCTCTGGCAAGGCTCGTCGCCTTGCAGGAAATATACAGAATATAAGGAACACCGTAAGAGACAAGCTTCGGAAGGGCTTTGGGGTGTATTCCGTCCCTCGGAGGATCAAGGACGATGAAATCAGGCTTTTTATCGATTTCGTCAAGCACCTTCAGCACGTCGCCCGCAATGAAGCTGCAGTTGGCGATCCCGTTCCTCTCCGCGTTTAGTTTTGCCGCCTCGACCGCTTCTTCGACGATTTCCACGCCGACCACCTCCCGGGCTTCCGGGGAGAGCATCTGCGCAATGGTCCCGGTGCCGCTGTAAAGGTCGAAGATCACGGGCTTCTCCCCGGAGAGAACTCCTGTCCCGCGGATCATATTCCTTGCTGTTGTGTACAGCAGCTCCGCACTCTTTGAATTGGTCTGGAAGAAGGAGAAGGGTGTAACGGTGAAGGTAAGCCCAAGGAGCTTCTCGTCAAAACTCGCCCGTCCGTAAAGGATCTCCGTTCCGTCGTCTCTTATCGTATCCGAGAGCGCGGCGTTTTCCGTATGGAGAATCCCGGCGATGCTGCCGTCCAGACGGAGTCCGGCAAGTCCCTCCGCAAATCCGGCGATGACCTGTCTTCTCCTCTTCTTCTCCTCCGGAGGCGCATCCTCCGGCAGCGGCGCCGTCACAAGGTCGATCAGGATCTCCCCGGTATTGGCCGCCTTCCGGACGAGAAGATGACGGAGATCGCCCGTGTGGTTCATGCGGTGATAGGGCTTTACTGTCCCATTCTCACAAAGAGGCCCGAAATAGCTCTTCGTGAAGGAGATAATCCTCCGGTAGTCCTCATCCACCAGACGGCATCCGCTCACGGTGACGATATCGTAGAATCCGCCCCTTCTGTGCATGCCGATCTCCATCGGGCCTCCCTTAAACGCATCGCCGAAGGTGAACTCCATCTTGTTGCGGTACTCATAAACCTTCGGGCTCGGAAGGATTCCCTCAAAGGGGATCTCCGGAAGCCCCGCCTCAGCTGCAGCCTGGCCAAGCAGTGCGCGGACCTGGTCCGCCTTCATCTCCAGCTCCGCCTCATACTTCATGGAAAGCCATACACATCCGCCGCATGAACCGAAGTGCGGGCACTGAGGGTCCTGCTCTAGGGGGGATTTCTCCAGCACGCGCACGAGATTTCCCTCTCCCTTGTTCCTCCTTAGATGAGTCACCCTCGCCTCGATCTGCTGCCCCGGAACAACGTTCTTCACCGTCAGCCTGTTTCCGTCCTCAAGCAGAACTGTCCCCTTGTTGGGAAAACTGACCTTCTCCACTGTTCCGGCAACAATATCACCCTTCTTCATCCATATACCTCGCTGAGGCAAACCCGCGTATGCGGGGTTGCCGAATGCGGCGCCCGGTGCGCCAGCACCGATGGCGCATTTTCCTGCATAGATAAAGGGGTATGCGGTAAAAGCCGCATACCCCGGCAAAACTGATCCTGCGGGCTTAATCCACGGCTTCCGTGATCTCGTCCGCTTCTTCCTCATCCTCGTACTCCGCATCGTCATAGCCCTCGTAATAATCCGGGGCGAAGAAGCGGCAGAGCACATAAACTGCGGCAGCGACGGAGGCGAATACGCCGATAAAGGCAAATACCTTAAGAAACTGCTCCCTCGTCTTCCTGCCGATGAATTTCTTAAGAATGTAGTCCATACTGTCCTCCCGCAGTCAGCCTCTTATGCCTCAAGAAGCGCCGCACACTCCTTAAGCTTCTCTATAATTCCGATATGCTGGGGACATGCCTGCTCGCACTGGCCGCACTGGATGCAGGCAGAAGCCTGCGACTTCCCGCTGGTCTGCCAGCCGTAGTCGTGCTTCGCGCCGTCAAGCTGGTCGTAAACCAGGTATTTGTTCATCGCGCCGAAGATCTCGGGAATCGGGATCTGCATCGGGCACCCGGGCGTGCAGTAGTGGCAGGAGGTGCAGGGGATGGAATTCACGTTAGCAAGTGCCGCCTGTGCCGCGTGGATCACGCCCATCTCCTCTTCGCTGAGAGGCCTGAAATCCTTCATGTAGGAGAGGTTGTCCTCCATCTGCGCCAGGTTGGACATGCCGGAGAGAACCGTGATTATGCCGTCCTGCGAGGCGACAAAGCGGATTGCCCAGGAAGGGAAGCTCGCGCCGGGATCTGCCGCACGGAAGATCTGCTGGACTCGCTCCGGGGGAACTGCCAGGGTTCCGCCCTTTACAGGCTCCATGACGGTGACCGATTTGCCGTGTTTCCTTGCCACCTCGAGGCACTCCCTGGACTGAACATTAGGGGCGTCCCAGTCGGCGTAGTTGATCTGCAGCTGAACGAACTCCGCGTCGGGATGCTTCGTCAGAAGGTCGTCCAGCACCTCGGGCTTATCATGGAAGGAGAAGCCGTAGTGGCGGATCAGGCCCTTCTCCTTCATCTCCTTCACGAAGTCCCAGAGATGATAGTCCTCATAGGACTGGCGGTTCCTGGTGCCGAGCGCATGCAGCAGATAGAAGTCAAAATATCCTGCCCCTGTGCGCTCCAGGCTGGTGAAAAGCTGTTTCTTCGCGGTCTCCTCGTCCACGCATCCCTGCGCTCCGGTGTTGAGTTTTGTCGCGAGATAGAAGCTCTCCCTGGGATAGCGGTCCACCAGCGCTTCCTTCGCCGCCTTCTCGGACAGCCCGCCGTCATAGACGTACGCAGTGTCAAAATACTTCATGCCCGCCGAAAGGAAGGCGTCGACCATCCTCTTCGTCTCTTCAATATCGATATTCCTTCCGTCCGCAAGCTTCGGCAGGCGCATCAGGCCGAATCCGAGCTTCGGAATGTCCTTTCCAAGATAATCTCCCATTGCAGTCTCCATTCTGTCGAATAATTATGCATACCGCAGCTGCCGTTTCCCGCCCGGAGCGGAAACGATGTTCGGCGGCTGTAAAGCCGCCGAAATACTACTTCAATAATATCGGAAACCAGCATTGATGTACAGCGATTTTAGGGACATCAGAAGAACCTACAGCTTCTCCAGCTTCGCGAACCCGGCGTACATCACCTTGGTGCCGAACTCGTCGAAATCGACGGTGACCTTGTAATCCCTCGGAGCCTGCTCCACCGCCTTTACCGTGCCCTCGCCGAACTTCACGTGCATCACGCGGTCGCCGGGACCGTAGTCCGGCGCCGCTCCGACGATATCGGCTCCTTTGGCCAGGCCTCCCATCCGGCCTGACCCACCAAGACTGCTGGTCCTCGCGTGGGAGTCGTTCGCCCTCGCGATGAACGGCTTTTTCTCCTCCGCGGTGTGCGGCTTCACATAAGTCGCCTTGAGCCGCCTTCCGCTCCCTGTGCTTCCTGCGGATGGCCCGGAACCGCCGCCATAGCTGCCGCGTGACCTGTCGTAATTGTTCTGCCTGTCCATGTAGGCCACGGAGCCGTAGCCCCTGGTATTCTCGTAGCCCTCATTGCCCTTCCGGCCTCTTCCGCCGTCGCCGTAATAGGAGGAAGCACCTTTTGCGGAGCCGCCATAGCTTCCGGAGCTGCCATACCCCCTGTAGCTGTCCGCCCCGCCGTCATAATCCGCAAACGGAGTGTCGTCGTCATCGAAATGCCAGCTTTTCTTCGCCGGGGCGCTGTCCATAAGCTCCGCGGGAATCTCACGGACGAAGCGGCTCACGGGGTTGTACCTCGTCTCTCCGCGGAGCATCCTGGATTTCGCGCAGGTGATGGTCAGCACATCCTTCGCCCTGGTGATGCCCACGTAGGCAAGCCTCCGCTCCTCCGCCATCTCCTCCTCGTCGCCCGACTGGATGGTCATCTCGCCGGGAAAAACGCCGTCCTCCAGCCCCGCAAGGTAGACATACGGGAACTCCAGTCCCTTCGCCGAGTGCAGTGTCATGAGGAGCACCTTCTCTCCCCCCTCCACCTGGTCAATATCTGCGACAAGGGCGACCTCCTCCAGGAAGCCGGAGAGCGTCGGAACACCCTCGATAACGGATTCCTCGTAGTCCGTCACCTTGGAAATCAGCTCGTCGATATTGGAAATGCGGTCTTCCGCGTCCTCCTCATCGGAGTCCTTTAATTCCTCGACATACCCCGTGTCCGCAATAATCCTCTTCAGCACGTCCGAGGGCTTCGCGGCCTGCGCATAAGTTTTGAGGGAGCTGATCAGGTCGACGAAGGGCTTTATCTTCACCGAGGTCCTGCCCATGGACTGGATCGTCCCTGCCCTCTCCATCGCCCCGAAAAGGCTAAGGCCGTTCTGAAGCGCATATTCCTGGAGCCTGGCGATTGTCGTCTGGCCGATGCCCCTCCTCGGCACATTGATTATGCGTTCCACCGCGATGTCGTCCACACCGTTGTCTATCGTCTTAAGATACGCGAGAAGGTCCTTGATCTCGCGCCTCGCGTAGAAGTTGGTACCCCCGACGATATTATAGGGAATGGACGCGAGGACGAAGCGCTCCTCAAGCACACGGGCCTGCGCGTTCGTGCGGTAGAGAACCGCGAAATCGCTGTAGTTAAGCCGGCTGTTCCGGCTCACCTGGTCCTCGATATCCTCCGCGATGAACCTGGCCTCCTCATAGGCCGTATCGAACTGGCGGAAGCGTATCTTCTCCCCCGCGCCGTGATCCGTCCAGAGCGACTTGGATTTCCGGTTGACGTTGTTCTTAATCACCGCGTTGGCCGCATCCAGCACGTTCTGGGTGCTGCGGTAGTTCTGCTCCAGACGCACGGTCATTGCGTCGGGGAAAACTTTCTCGAAATCGAGGATATTGTTGATATTCGCCCCGCGGAACTTGTAAATGGACTGATCGTCGTCGCCGACCACGCAGAGATTCCGGTATTTGCCCGAGAGCAGCCGGATGATCTCGAACTGCGCGGTATTGGTGTCCTGGTACTCGTCCACCATGATATAGCGGAAGCGGTTCTGGTAGTTCTCCCTCACCTCGTCATGGCTGGTGAGAAGCTCCACCGTCTTCATAAGGAGGTCGTCGAAGTCCAGCGCGTTGTTCTTGTAAAGCCGGCGCTGATACTCATCGTAGGCATCGGCGATCTGCTTCTCCGTGTAGTCGTTCTGATGCTCCTCCCGGTAGTGCAGAGGGCTTGAGAGCTCGTTCTTGGCATTGGAGATCGCACTGAGTATCGTCCTCTCCTTAAGCATCTTCGGGTCGATGTTCAGGGACTTCATCACCTCTTTCATGAGGCTCTTCTGATCGTCCGTGTCGTAGATGGCAAAACTGTTCTGGTAGCCGAGAAGATCGATATGCCTGCGAAGTATCCGCACGCACATGGAGTGGAAGGTGGATACCCAGACGCTCTCCGCGCCGAAACCCACCAGCTTGTCGACCCTCTCCCTCATCTCTCCCGCCGCCTTGTTTGTGAAGGTGATCGCGAGTATATTCCAGGGATTTACCCCCAGCTCGTCGATCAGGTAGGCGATGCGGTGGGTGATGACGCGGGTCTTGCCCGAGCCCGCGCCCGCAAGAATAAGGACAGGACCCTCCGTCCGGAAAACCGCCTTCTGCTGTTCCGCGTTCAGGGTATCGTAAATGCTCATAAAGGCCTTTCTGAAGAAATAATAAGGGCCGGCACCCTCGGTACCGGCCCTCCTGCGCCTTTGCGCTGGTTTACTGAAGCTTAGTGCCGCAGTTCGGGCAGAATTTCGGCGGATTCTGGGTATCCAGGGCATTGCCGCAGTTCGGGCAGTGCGCGAGGATCTTGACTTCCGGCTTCGCCGTGCCGCAGTTGCCGCAGAAGTTGCCGGTGTTCTGCTGTCCGCAGGTCGGGCAGATCCAGCCTGCGGGAGCCATCTGAACAGGTCCTTCCGCCTGAGGCGCGGGAGCGGGTGCCGGCTGCGGAGCAGGTGCTGCTGCAGGTGCGCCGTAACCGCCGTTCGCCGCCGTCGGATAGACGGTCTGGGGAGCGGTGTACTGAGGCTGTGCCGCGTAGGCCTGGGCAGCGCTTACGCCTGCCTGCTGGGCCATGTTCATGCCCATGAATGCCATTGCAGGGCCGTTCGGATTGTTCGCGGCGTCCTTCATCGCCTGCGCTGTTGCTGCCGCCAGGGTCGCGTCCTTCATCGAGCTGTTCTGAAGAACCGCGTTCATCTGCAGCTCCTTGATCTTCGCCTCGTCCTCCTCGGAGGCCTTGAGCGAGCTGATGCCGAAAGAGACGATCTCGATGCCGCGGAGCTTGCCCCAGAGCTCGGAGAGCTCATCGTTCAGGGCATTGGCCACCTCGGTGGTGTGGCCCATGACCGCGCTGTAGCGGATGCCCATGCCGGAAATCCTCGCAAACGCGGGCTGCAGGGCGGTGAGGAGCTCGGTCTTCATCTGGCCTTCCAGGCGGCTGCGCTCATAGCGGTCAGCCACATTGGCTGCGACGTTCGTATAGAACAGGATCGGGTCAACGATCTTGTAGGAATACTCGCCGAAGCAGCGGACGGAGATATCCACATCCAGGCCGATGTTCATGTCGACGACGCGGAACGGCACGGGGTTGGCAGTGCCGTACTTGTTGCCCATCAGCTCCTTGGTGTTGATGTAGTAAACTCTCTGGTCCTTGCCGCTGGTTCCGCCGTAGGCAATCCGCTTGCCGATGGCAAGGAAGGTGTTCTTGATGGCGTCCCCGAGGTCGCCTGCAAAAATGCTGGGTTCGGAGGAAGCATCCCAGACGAACTCGCCGGGCTCCGCGCAGAGCTCAACAACCTTGCCCTGATCCACGATCAGCATGCACTGTCCGTCGGCCACGGCGATGGTGGAACCGTTGGAGATGATGTTGTCGTCACCGCGGGTGTTGGAGCCGATATGATTGGAATCATAGCGCTTCCTTCCGCGAATCATCAGCACGTCCTCCGGAATCGCATCCGCGTAGATAAATTCCTTCCACTGATTGGCCAGCGTGCTGTTTACAGATGTCAATGCTGCTTGAATAAGACCCATGCTACCCTCCGTTCCGAGCTGTCCGCTCAGGCTAGATAAAATCCTGGTTTTTTCCCGGCAGGGAATGCCGGCAGGATTGATACCATAAAAACCTATCTGTGATTATAGCATATCGGGGAATCGCGCGTTACCCCTCTTTTGGCGGATCCGCGGCCGCCCTGCAGGCCGGGCTGATCCCCGGGTGTGCCGCGCGGATAACCCGCCGGGATTACTGCTGCGGGTTTTCCAGGTCGAGCATCCGCTCAAGGATGAGTTTCCGCACGTAGATATCCGCGCTCATCGCGATGATGAACGCAAGCCTCTCCATCATCCCGCCGTCCCCGCCGGAAGGAAATGCCGCCCCGGCCTCCTCCGCCATGCCGAGCACATCCTTCGCCGTGCGCTCCTTCTGCCTTGCAGCTCTCTCCGCGAGACAGTCGTAAACCTCGCGGAAGGAGACAGTTTTGCCCCTCTCCGGCTCCTGGCTCTCGCTCCTCGTCCTGCGCCTTACCTTCTCCCCGCGCTGCTCCTCCGTGAAGGCCGCTTCCTTCAGCGGGCCTAAAATCTGCTCCACATCGTTTATCGTCAGAATGTTCTTAAGATAGTAGATCGCGGTGAGCAGAAGCATGTGGTCGGGTGTGTACTTCTTCTTCACCGGAGGGATGAGCAGGCCGTCCTTGGCATAGTTGTTGATCATGGTCTTGGTCAGCACCTTGTCCTGGTCCGGCTTCCTTCCCGCGTCCTTAAGCGCGCCTTCCAGGACCGTCGTCACCTGATCCATGTAAAGATCGAGCCGCGGCATGTCGGCCGAGGCGGGTATCTCCAGGCGGTCCATCTCCTCCAGAACCGTCTCCAGCCTGGCGATGAGACCGCTTTTTTGTTCTTCCTGGTTTTCCTGCGGCGCCATCTTAAGCCTCCCCGGGGCTGTCCGCCCTGGCCTTGAGCTCCCTCGCATTGTCCAGGGCCGCTCCGCTGTCCTCGTCCCCGCCAAGGAGCCTGGCGAGCTCCTTAAGGCTTCCTTCGCCGTCCAGTCTTGTAATTCCGGAGAAGGTCCTGCCGTCGTGCACGGACTTGCCGATCTTGAAGTGGCTTCTTCCCATCGCGGCAATCTGCGCCAGATGGGTGATGCAGAGGATCTGGTGCGACCTGCCGAGCTCCTTCAGCTTGTCCGCGACCTTCCACGCCGTAAGGCCGCTGATTCCGGCATCGATCTCGTCAAAGACGAAGGTCGGGACCTCATCCTTCCCGGCAAACACGGTCTTGACCGCCAGCATGATCCTGGAGAGTTCGCCGCCGCTTGCGATGTTCTCCAGAGGCCTCACCGCCTCCCCGGGGTTCGTGGAGATCAGGATGGACACGGAGTCCATTCCGTCCGGGGAGATTCTCTCCGGATCCTGGGTGATCCGGATCTCCAGGGCGGCCTGCAGGAAATTCAGGTCCTCCAGGGCGGCTTTTAAATCTCCGGAGAGCTTTTTCGCCGCCTCCTGCCTAAGATGGCTCAGTCTCCCGGCGGATTCGCCGTATTCCTTGCGCGTCCTGTCCATTTCCTTTCCGAGTTCATCCCTTAAGTGCTCGTAGTTTTCCAGCTCCTCAAGGCGCTCCTGCCTTTCGGCGAGAGCCTTGTCCAGCCCGTCGTCGTCCTGCGCGGAATATTTGTCGCTCAGCCTGCGGATGAGGTCCAGACGGCTCTCCACCTCAATAAACTCCTCCGGGTCATAGGTCAGTCCCTCCTCGTAGTCCGAGACTGCCCGGTTGAATTCCCCGAGAAGCGAATCGATCTCCGAGAGCTGTTCCAGGAGAGCGTCGAGCTCCCCGTCGCTTCCCGAGACCTCCGCGAGCGCCCTCGCCGCACGGTCCATGGCATCCAGTGCCCCGCCGTCCGGACCGGTGAGGGCAAGCGTCTCCTGGCAGGCGCGCATGAGCTTCTCCGAGGAGGCCATGCGCCGGTATTTTGCCTGGAGCTCCGCCGCTTCGCCGGGCTTTACGCGGGCACCGGAAATTTCCTCAATTTCATAGCTTATAAGATCAATTTCCCGTTTTCTCGCCCGCTCGTCCAGTGCGCCGTTCTCCCACTCTGCGGAGAGGGAATCCAGCCTGCGGCTAAGTCTCCTCACGTCAGCCTTCAGGAAAGCCGCCTCCGCGCCTGCGTAATCATCCACAAGCGCGAGCTGGTTCGCCCTCTTTAAGAGGGTCTGGTTCTCCCTCTGGCCGTAGACGTCCAGCAGCACCTGCGAGAGCTCCTTAAGCTGCTTCGCGGTCACGCTTTCACCGTTTACCGACGCGATGCTCCGGTTCTCATAGATCCTGCGGCGGATGAGGATCTGGTCATCCTCCTCCAGCGGGAGGTCCAGCTGGTCCATCATTGCGCGCTGCAGGTCGCTGTCCGCGGAAAACAGCACCTCCACCAGGGCGTATTCCGCGCCGTCGCGGATGATCTCCTTGTCCGCGCGGGCGCCGAGAGCCAGGGCGATCGATCCCAGCACGATGGATTTGCCCGCACCGGTTTCTCCTGTGAGAATATTCAGGCCCTCCGTGAAGAGGATTTCCTCTTCCGCGATGAGGGCCAGGTTCTTTACATGTAAGCTTATCAGCATAGGGTATATTGTACCTTTACCGCATCATTCTGCGGATCTTGGACATCACGGACGTGGCGTCCTCCGTCGTCCGGACCGCGACCATAATCGTGTCGTCCCCGGCAATGCATCCGACAATCTCGTCGATATTCAGCGCGTCCATCGCCGCGGCGGCGGCCATAGCCATGCCTGATACCGTCTTCACCACAAGGATGTTCTGCGCCTGGTCCACGGAGACGTAGCTCTCCCTGAGAACCCGGATATAGCGCTCGGAAATCCCCGTATCGTCCGCTGCCATCGCAACGTACTTCTGAGAGCCGTTGCCTGTCTGGACCTTGGTCAGCCTGAGGTCCCGGATATCCCTGGAAACCGTCGCCTGCGTCACGCTGTAGCCGCTCTCGCGGAGCGCGTCCGCAAGTTCCTCCTGGGTCTCGATCTCTTTTTCCCGGATGATTTCCAGTATTCTGGAGTGCCTGTCCTTTTTCATGTAACTCCGCCCCTTATTACTCAAAATGCATATTTCAGTTGCATTGTGAATAATTATACCATAGTTTTTGCATACGGAGCCATGAAAACCACCGGATTCATTCATTTCAGCGCAAACTATCATTTATTCTTCCGGTGAACAGACAATCTTTTGCACTTTCAGGTTGCGATTTTTCTCCTCAGGGTGTCGAGGAAGCTCCCTCCGCTTAAGCGGATTATCTTCGCCGTCCTGTCCGCCCTGACCACCCGGATGCTGTCTCCCGGCTGCATCGCGTTGGTCACGCCCCGCCCGTCGAAGTCCGCTTCGGCCCGGAGCACAGCTCCCTCCGGCGGCGGGCCGAGGACGATCGTGATCTCCGCGGAGGGGGAGAGCACAATGCTGCGGCTGCTCAGCGTGTGGGGGCATATCGGCGTAAGGAGTATGCACCTTGCGGTCGGCTCCACGATGGGGCCTCCGGCGGAGAGGTTATACCCCGTAGATCCGGTGGGTGTGGAGATGATCACTCCGTCCGCGTGATATCTCGCAAGCAGCTCCCCGTCGACATAGACGTCGAAGGGAAGGATCTGCAGGGAACCGGTCCTGGTGATCGCCACGTCGTTTAAGGCGTAGTCCGCGCTGATCGGCCCGCTCTGCCCTGCTTTGGTAAGTTCTCCGCGGATAAGCATCCTCTCCTCAACGGCGTAATCGTCGGCGATCAGCCTGTCGACCGCCGTCCGGTACTCCGATCTCGATGTATCGGCGAGATATCCCACGGTGCCGAGGTTGATGCCCAGCATGGGAATACCCTCCCCTGCGATGTCCCTCGCGGCGCGAAGCATGGTTCCGTCGCCGCCGAGGACGAGCACCGCCCCGGCATCCTTCGGACAGGCGGCCGGATCCTTCGTGCAGACTGCCCCCCTGGCCTCAAGATACTCCGAGAGCTCCCGCTCAAAACTTCGCTCCGGATCCTTTACCGTATTCGTGATTATATGGAACTTCCTCATCGGCTGATGCTCCTTTGGCCGCTCCTGCCTTTCCGGATTCCCTGCTGCCGCTGTCTGGTCCTAATCCGCGAGATCTTCGTGCGCGGCGGCGACAGTCTCCGCCGCCGGCAGATCCTCCATGCTCCGGATAACGCGGCAATCCCCGTCGTCCGCCCGGCCCTTTATAAGGTACAGAAGATACTCGATATTGCCCTCGGGCCCCCGGACCGGGGAGTAATCCAGCCCCCTTATCAGGAAGCCGCATTCCAGGGCAAAACCCGCGATCCGCCTCACTACCTCCAGATGAACCTCCGGATCCCTGACCACGCCCTTCTTGCCGACCTTATCCCTGCCGGCTTCGAACTGCGGCTTGATGAGGCAGACCATCTCCGAATTCTTCTCCGCGAGCACGGCATAAGCGGCCGGCAGAATCTTTGTCAGGGAGATAAAGGAGACGTCGCAGGAGGCGAAATCCGGAAGCTCTCCCGCCTTATCCATGATGATTTCCGGGGTAACATAGCGGAAATTGGTTTTCTCCATGCAGATTACCCGGGGATCGCTTCTTAACTTCCAGTCGAGCTGGTTCGTTCCGACATCCACCGCGCAGACCCTTGCCGCCCCGTTCTGGAGCATGCAGTCGGTGAAGCCTCCGGTTGAGGAACCGATATCGATGCAGAACCGGCCGTCAAGACGGATGGGGAAAACCTTGAGTGCCTTCTCCAGTTTTAGCCCGCCCCTGCTGACATAGGGGAGCACGCTCCCCCTCACTTCAATCTCCGCACTCTCCGGATCGAATGCGCTGCCGGGCTTGTCCTCGCGCTGCCCGTTGACGAAGACCTTTCCCTCCATGATGAGCGCGCGGGCTTTCTCCCTGGATGCGGCGAGCCCTTTCTCCGCAAGGAGCACGTCCAGCCTGGTTTTCATTGCCTGTCTCCTCCGTCCGCAGCCCCGGCTCCGCCATCATCAAGCTTCGCCCTGATCCTTTCCGCCACGCTCTCTGCATCCATTCTCAGTGCCTTAAGGAGCTGGGGCACTGTTCCCTGGGGGACAAACGCGTCCGGAATCGCCACCGGGAGCACGGGGACGTCGATCCCGCTCTCCTCGACAAACGCCGCCGTCCGCTCCCCGAAGCCTCCGGTGCAGACATTCTCCTCCATGGTTACAACAAGTTCATGCAGAAGCGCAAGGCGCGCAATAAGTTCATGATCAAACGGCTTCACGAACCGGACATTGACAAGGCTGCAGGAGTATCCTTCGGATTCCAGGATGGCACAGACATCATCCGCTTCCGCCACCATGCTTCCGACTGCGAGGATGAGGACGCCTTTCCTGTCCCCGGCTTCCATTCCCTCTCTGCTCCTCAGAATCTCCGCCCTGCCGGACTCCACCGGCGCACGGAACTCCTCAAAGCGGTCGCATGCAGTTCCGCGGGGATACCGCACCGCCACAGGACCGTCCGCGGCGACGGCATACTTCATCATGTCCGAGAGTTCCCACTTGTTCTTCGGGGCCAGAACTTCAAGGCCGGGAATCGTCGCGAGATAAGAGAGATCAAGGATGCCCTGGTGTGTCTCCCCGTCCGCTCCGACCAGCCCCGCCCGGTCGATGGCGAAGACGACGTGGAGCTTCTGCAGGCAGACGTCATGGACGATCTGGTCGTAGGCCCGCTGCAGGAAGGACGAATAGACGCAAACCACGGGGATGAGCCCTCCGGTCGCAAGCCCGGCGGCAAAAGTCACCGCGTGCTGTTCCGCGATGCCGACGTCAAAGAACCGCTCCGGATAACTGTGACGGAAGCGCTTAAGCCCCACGCCGTCCGTCATCGCCGCGGTGATCGCCACGACGTTTTCGTTCCTCTGGCCCATTTTGACCATGACGGTGGAGAATACGTCCGTCCAGTCCGCTTTCTCCTTCTTCTTCTTCGGAAGCCCGGTGTCAACAAAGAACGGGGATGTCCCGTGAAAGCGCGCAGGATGCCGCTCCGCAGGGCCGTAGCCGTTGCCCTTGTTCGTCAGGACGTGGACGATGACCGCCTTGCGGGTGCGCTTCGCGTCATTGATCGCCCTGACCATGTTCTTTATGTTGTGGCCGTCCACCGGGCCGAGGTAGGTGATTCCGATGTCCTCAAAGTACATTCCGGGAATCATCAGCTGCTTAAGGGAGTTTTTCGCCCTGCGGATGCCGCTCACCACGCGCGGCATGTTGTCGTTCATCGTGTAGTAGACCTTGTCGCGCAGATGAAGGTAGCTGTCCGAGGTCCGGATGTCGTTTAAATAGTTGGAGAGTCCGCCCACATTCTCCGAGATGGACATGTTGTTGTCGTTGAGGATGATGATCAGGTTGGTATTCAGCTTGGAAGCGTTGTTCAGCGCCTCATACGCCATTCCCCCGGTCAGGGCGCCGTCGCCGATCACTGCGACGATCGTGGATTTCTCCCCCTTGATGTCCCTGGCCTTGACCATGCCGAGGGCCGCCGAGATCGACGTCGAGCTGTGCCCGGTGTCGAAGGCGTCACACTCGCTCTCCCTCCTCTTGGGGAATCCGGACATCCCGCCGAACTGCCGGAGATTCTTAAATTCTTCCTTCCGCCCCGTAAGGATCTTATGGGTATAGGACTGGTGCCCGACGTCCCACACGATCTTGTCCCGGGGCAGGGTCAGCGCGAGGTGAAGAGCCATGGTAAGCTCCACCGCCCCAAGGTTGCTGGCAAGATGGCCGCCGGTCTCGCTTACGGAGTGCACAAGAAAATCGCGGATCTCGTCCGCAAGCCGGTCGTAGTTCTCCGGCGCGATCTTCTTGATATCGTTCGGCTTCTTTATCGAATCTAACAGAGCACTCATGAAAACTTTACCTGTCCCTGTCCATCAGGGAGATCAGAAGATTTCTAAGGAAAGGGTTGGAGGCGGTGAGGGTATCGAAGAGCACAAGCGCCTCCTCCGTGTATCTCACCACGTCCTCTCTGGCTTTGTCCATGCCGAAAACCGTGATATAGGTCATCTTGCCGTCCAGCGCGTCCTGCCACGTCGCCTTGCCGAGCACCGCCGCGTCCCCCTCCACGTCCAGAAGGTCGTCCCGGATCTGGAAGGCGATGCCCACCGCGTCGGCTATGCTGTCCAGCTTCCGGACATCCTCGTCCGGAGCGCCGGCAAGCACCGCCCCGATGGTCAGCCCGCTGGCGATCATCCTCGCGGTCTTGTTGGTGTGGATATACCGGAGCAGCTCGGGAGATTCCGGTCTCCTCCCCGCCTCCGACATCAGATCCGCACACTGCCCTCCGACCATTCCGCTGATCCCGGCATTGCCAGCGAGTATCGAAAGCGCCCTCGCCGCTCTTCTTAACCCGGTCTCGTCTTCCGCTGCCGCAAGGGCTCCTGCTGCCGTCTCATAAGCGTAATTAAGCAGTCCGTCCCCGGCGAGCACCGCCATGCCCTGTCCGTAGACAGCCCAGGTGGTCTTCAGCCCCCTGCGGTATTCATCGTTGTCCATCTCCGGAAGGTCGTCGTGAACCAGCGAGTAGGTGTGAATCATCT
>JAEEGL014626573.1_pt1 | contig 66375 bp, 60 predicted proteins | sample 9134231 | NCBI WGS metagenome assembly JAEEGL01 (sample SAMN16246548, study PRJNA631951) | gut metagenome | biome: gut microbiome; feature: rumen; material: fiber-attached | host: Bos | place: Iran: Karaj | collected 2018-10
CGCCTCAGTGTGAATCTGGGAAGCGTCTATGAAAGCGTTGTCGCCTCTGAGCTGAGAGCTCACTGCTCAGGACCGCTCTACTACTACGACAACAAGGCCCATGGCGAGGTGGAGTTCCTTCTGGATGACTTCGACCATGCCGCCATCCTGCCGGTGGAAGTGAAATCAGGGAAAGACTATACGATCCATCGGGCGCTCAATGCTTTCCTGGCGAATCCGGACTACCACGTCCACGACGCTTACGTGCTGTCCAATGAACGGATCATAAAAACAGACAGGTTCATCACCTATCTTCCCATCTATTTTGCGCCCTTTATTCGGAGCAATCATCCGGATGTTGTGACTCTCTAATGAAGCTTGTATTTTAGCCTGTAAGAATGATAACTATTCAATAATCAATCACAAAAGTTCTTCTTCCCGAGGCGCCTTAACAAGAGCTGACTGACTTGACAATACATGAGAAAAGACAGCTTGGCAGCTGCCTTTTCTCACAAATGATTGTCTTAGACTATGTCGAGCAATATTTCTATAGATACATCATTTTATTTTGATGGTGCTACCGGAGGCCATGTGAATCGTTCTCCAGGTAAGGGGTCCCCCATACTTGATGCCTCATTGTCATTCTCGTCAAGTTTGAATATCATAAACTTCTGGTTTGTCTCTGTGAAGGGACTCCATTCACCTCCTTCAGGGCCATTGGGATTACCGTATTTTACGAAATTGCTCCAATAGGTGATTTCTTTCTCGGCAAGGTCCCAGTCACCCTTGGTCCAAGGACGCCAGCAGTGCTTTAGTGATTTGAACACGAACCAAAGGTCAGAAGAGTGGAATGCTCCTTTGAGGACGTAGTCCTTTTGGCTGCCGTCATCAGGAAGAGGGCGAGCGAACTGATAAGCATATGCGGGTTTTCCGGCCTTCTCCCTGTTCAGGCAGAATGCGCCGATGCCGGGAGACATGTCTCCCATATCGTCCTTTGTGAATCCGATCATGTAGGGGACATCTGCGAGTGTGCCGTCAATAGCGGCTTTGTCGAATGAACAGGTTGACACATAATTGTCTATGATGGGAGCACCTGTTATTGTTGCGGGTTTTCCGGTTGCACCTGAATAAATCGCGGCAAGCGCGTATAGAGTCTCAGTGCCCGCCGCACGCATTTTCTGAAGGTCGGTCAGACCAGCCCAGTCAAGAATCTCCTTGTTGTTGTTCTGGATGGTCTCAAGAGGAAGGGAGCCGATAGGGGCGTTAGTGCTCATGCCGCCTCCGCTCATGATAATCGCCTTGTTGAAATATCCTTTTGCAAGAGGGGAAGCGCAAAGGGTGCGTACACTCCCGGCACCAGCGCTCTGACCGAAGATGGTGACGTTGTTGGGGTCTCCACCGAATTGGGCGATGTTCTCTCGGACCCATTTGAGGCCTTGGATCTGGTCCAGAATTCCATAGTTTCCGGAGACGGAATGCGGGCTTTCCGCAGCGAGGTCGGGATGTGCAAGGAATCCGAAGATGCCGAGCCTGTAGTTGATGCTTACAAGGACACATCCTTTTGCCGCAAATTCCTGACCGTCAAACTCTGGCTCAGAACCCCAGCCTTCACGGTAGCCGCCTCCATGGATCCAGTAAGCAACGGGAAGTTTCTCGTCAGTCTTTCCCGGTGCAGTGGTCCAGACATTCAGATAAAGACAGTCTTCACTGAACGGTGATTCTTCTCCGTAACCCCATTCGGTCGTGTATCCTCCAGGGTAATGCACCGTCTGGAAGCCGGGATGTCCGAAGGTATCGGCAATCTTTACGCCGTCCCAGGGAACGACGGGCTGAGGCTCTTTCCAGCGGAGTTCTCCAATGGGAGGAGCCGCATAAGGGATTCCGCGATAGACTGTCACTCCGGGGATATCGGTTTTCACTCCTTGGATCTGTCCGCCTTCAATGGTCAGGACAGGGTTGTTCTCGACTGCGGTACATGATGCAAGCAGCAGAACGGCAAATATTAACGCAATTCTTTTCATGGTATTGATTATTGTTATCAGCAGTATCCTTGACTTTTGTCTGAAGAAACCAGTCGGAGGTCCAAAAGTCAGGGAAGGAGCCCGATGAAATTCTGTATAAGAGAAGGAAGTTCCCGGGCTCTCCAATTATGTTTGCCTCGTTACTTTTCAGGCCTTGATTTCAAGGTCAAGAGCCTTGAGGTCTTCATCAGCAGAAGAAGAACCGTAAAGGATCTTGTAATGACCGGTTTTGACAGCGAGCCCGTCTTCTCCGTCATAGTACTCGAAGGCCTGGGGATCCAGCTGTATTGAAACCTTTGATGAAGCACCGGGCTCCAGGGATACCCTCTTGAATCCCTTGAGGCCCTTGATCGGGGCGTCGGGATTATCGAGGCTCTTGACATAAACCTGCACGACCTCATCTCCCTTGACACTACCGGTGTTGGTGACAGGAATGGTCACCTTTACGCCCTTGCCGGCCTTGATTGTAGAAGCGGAGAGTTTGCCATCCCCGTAAGCGAACGAAGTGTATGTGAGACCAAAACCGAACGGATATTGGGGCTTTCCTTCAAAGTATCTGTAAGTCCTTCCGTCCATGTTATAGTCCATGAAGTCTGGCAACTGGGATGTGGACGCATAGAAGGTGACAGGAAGTTTTCCGGAGGGGCTGACTTTTCCGGTGAGTATGTCTCCGAGTGCTTCCGCACCTCCTTCTCCTCCGTACCATGCCTGGATGAGTCCATCATAGTAGTTGTCCACGCTTGCGAATCCAATGGCTGAACCGGAGCAGTTCACATATACGACGGGCTTTCCTGTAGCATGGAGAGCGGCAAGAAGTTTCTGCTGTACTTTAGGGAGTTCAATATCGGCCTTGTCACCGCCTTCGCCTTCAAGCTGAGCGGAAATTCCTCCGATCATGATGTAGGCGTCAACATCTCCGAGTTCTGCAGTAAGGGCTCCGAAGTCCGCCAGGTTGCGTTCACAGAATTGGGCTGAGAACATTGCGAATGGTGAGGCGCCCTTGACATAGTCGATACGGATGTCATAGGTCTTTCCTTTTTCCACCTTCATCTCCTTGAAAGGAGGAGCGTCAAAGCGGCTGCGCCTGAAGCCCCCGGCCATCCCGTTTACTTGCTCCACTTTCTTTCCGTTGACTGTAAGGGTATAACCGTTGTCTCCGGCGATATAGTATTTGAGGATGCCTGTATAAGGAGATGTCCATTTGCCTGTCGCACGCAGGGAGAAATTGTCAGAATCAACACCATTTGCGAAGCCATAGCCTCCGAAAGTGCTGAAATTCACATCCTTGTAGTATTCTTTCACAACGGGCTCACCTTTAAGGTTACGGTTGTTGAAGAATTCTATGAGAAGTCCCTTTCCGTCATTGAAGTCTCCGGTATGGGGGACAGTGTTGTATTCGTCAACCAGTTCGCAAGCCTTGTTGTAGACTATCTCCACCCCCGGCATCGCATTACGGATTCCGTCCAGAAGGGACTGCGTATGCTCCTTGGTAGGGGTTCCACCATAGTTTCCGTTGAGCAGTGCGCTGTCATCGGCGTTAGGGCCTAAAACCGCTATCCTCTTGTAGTTGGGCGAGAGGGGAAGCACCCCGTTGTTCTTGAGCAATACCATTGACTCTCTTGCCGCCTGTACAGCAAGGGCATGATGTTCAGGACTGCTTATCACCTCCGGTTTGAGATCGGCCCAGGGTGACATTTCATCAGGATCGAACATCCCCAGCTCGAAACGTCCTTTAAGGACATAACGGAGGGCGTTGTCAATGTCGGCTTCGCTGATGAGGCCGTCTTTGAGACCGTCTTTCAGGGAGCGGAATGACCTGCCGCACTCCAGGTCGGTTCCGTTGAGGACTGCGTCCACTGAAGCATGCTCAGCATCAGGATGAGTCTCGTGCTGTCCCCTAGTATAGAAGTTGTTTACGGCATCGCAGTCGGTAAGTATTATTCCGTCATATCCCCATTTGTCTCTGAGAATGTCTATCAGGAGCCGGTCGCTGGTGCAGCAAGGCTCTCCCTCATACCTTTGGTAAGCGCACATGACTTCCTGTACGTTGCCGTCCATGACAAGGGTCTTGAAGGCGGGAAGATATGTCTCCCAAAGGTCTCTCATGGATACTGATACGTCCATACTGTGCCGGAGGGGTTCAGGTCCGCTGTGGACTGCATAATGCTTGGCGCAGGCGTGTGTCTTGAAGTATTTGTTGTCATAACCCTGCATTCCGAGAACTGTCTGCAGCCCCATGACGCTGGTAAGGTAAGGATCTTCTCCGCAGGTCTCTTGTCCACGTCCCCAACGGGGGTCCCTGAAGATATTGACGTTGGGACACCAGAAAGAAAGCTCCGGGTTGGCGGGGTAATATCGTGCGTCATCCCCTACGTTCCATTCTCTCTCGGAACGGTTCCAGTTTGCCCTGGCCTCATCGGACACGGTCTCATAGATCCGTCTCATCTGCTCTGCATCGAAAGTGGCTGCAAGACCGATGTTCTGAGGATATACTGTATAGTCGGAGGCCACGATTCCGTGGCATGCTTCACTCCACCAGTTGTAGGCGGGAATACCCAGCCTGTCAACGGAGACGGACTTGTTCATCATAAGGCCGACTTTCTCCTCAGGAGTGAGGAGTGAAAGCAGGTTCTCAACCCTTTCATCAACCGGTAGTTTCGGGTTTTGGAAAGGGTACTCATAATTGGTTCTCGGGCCGCAGGATACTGCCAGAATTCCTGCAAGCATCATCAGAAACAGAATCTTTCTCATTGTGTTATGAATCGTAGTTCTTTATATGGTCTTACGGGGTCATTCGTGAAAAGGCTGATGGAGAATGTCCCTTTTGTCTTTGAAGACACCTTCAGCTTCATCTTTCCTCCAGGTGGCACAGTCGTACCGGAGTGAATGTCAGCAGTTACTCCGTCGGGTATTTCGACACCGAGTATCTTCAGGTCCTCTGTACCTCTGTTCCCTACTTCGATAGTGCATTTCCCGCCCTTCATCCTGCCCTCCGAAGGGAGAGTCCATAGGGAAGCCTTTGATGCAGGTTCGTCGCCAAGGATGATGGCGCTTACTGGAACGGCGGTCTTGGCGGGAGAGCCGTCCACCGTGAACCTCAGTTCCCCTTCGTATCTCCTGAATGGCGTGACGGGATCAAGTCTGACTTTGACCGATACTTCTCCTTTCGGCGGGATTTCACCCGGTGCGTCAACACTCATGGATGAGGTCGCTTCGGTCTTCAACACTATCGTTTTATCGGAAATGTTGGCTAAATAAAACTCTTTTTCTGACGGTTTCCCCTTTTGTACATAGCCGAAAGAAATATTTCCTCTTTGTGATCTCAACTTGTTGTCAAGAACGTTTCGGTACCTTTCCTCAATAGCTATGTCAACAGGAGTTACATTCGCGCTCACGCCAAGCCGTCCGAGGTGCTTGCCTTCCAGGGAATATATGTCCGCATATCGTCGGGTGGGACCGGCCGCTCCTTCTGGAGATAACCGTACCGTGATTGTGCCGGTTCCTCCGGGAGGTATTTCATCACGCGAGTAGAAGGCTTGCACGCAGTTGCAACTCAGAGAAGCTGCACCGATTCTGACCGGTTTCTTTGAAGAGTTCCTGAAGAGGAAGTCGTGCTCAATAGCTCCGTCCGCCTCTTTGATGGTTCCGAAGTCCCATTCAGTGGTCGTGAATACGACATCCTGCCCATGCGCTAAGGCGCAAAGGTGCAGTAGAAGTAAAGTCAATGTGCTGTTGCGTAGGGACATTCCAGTTCCTTCTCATTTTTGCACGGTACAAGTTAGGGAAAAAAATACAATAAGTGAACAGAATCTCTTCATGCTGGACCGAGAGTGGAAAAGATTGGAAGAAAAATGAAATGACCGTCAAGCCGGGGATTCCGCCTGTGCACCGAAATCAATAATGATTTGCTATATTGCGTCCGTAAAACGGATTCTTATGAAAACAGTTATCCCCCTGATTGCGTTGACAGTCGCAATCACTTTAGCATCTTCTTCCTGTGATAAAGGAAAACCGGCGGTCCGCGATACCGATCCGGTCATAGTAGAGGCGGTTTCGTCAGTAAGCGAGGACAACGTCCGTTCGTACATTGACGACCTTGTCGGATTCCACACAAGGCATACCCTCAGTTCTCAGACTGACCCTTCGAAGGGGTTGGGAGCGGCTGTCGACTATCTGGTCAAGCGATGCGAAGAATGGTCCGCATCCGCACCTTCATCCCGTCCCAGACCGATTGTTGAAACAATCCGTTATACTGTCGGTGAGAATGGAGGACGCTATGACCGTGTGGCGTCCGTTCCGGAGGTGATGGTCACTATTCCCGGTACTGATCCGAAAAGCGAGATACTTCTGCTTGCCCACATAGACACCAGGGTCATCAATGTCATGGATTCCACGGCATTCGCTCCGGGGGCTGATGATGACGGAAGCGGCCTGGCTTGCCTTCTGGAAACAGTCCGCATTCTTTCCGGCATTCCGCTGAAGGAGACGGTCAAATGCCTTTTCGTTTCAGGAGAGGAACAAGGCCTTGACGGTTCCCGTCATTTCGCGGAGATGGCCAAGGCGGAAGGATGGCCTGTTTTGGCGGTGTTGAGCAATGACATGATCGGCAACACGAGAGCCAGTGGCACGGAACTGCACGAAGAGTACAAGGTCAGGGTCTTCTCGGAAAGCGCCAATGGTGAGGATTCGGACTCACGTCAATTGGCCAGATATATAAAGGAGGCGGCGTCAAAGTATGTCCCCGAGCAGGAAGTTGTCCTCAATTACCGCTCCGACCGTTATCGCAGAGGCGGAGACCAGCTTTATTTCCAAAGGAACGGATTCAATGCCGTACGCATCTGCGAATATTGTGAGGATTACGAAAGGACGCATCAGGATGTGCGCACTGAAAACGGGACGGATTATGGTGACCTGGCCAAGTATGTGGATTTTCCGTACCTGGTCAGAAACATAAAGATCAACATCGCTTCCGTCATGCTCCTTGCAATGGCCCCGTCGAGGCCATCAGGTGTCAGGATTGCCAATGCCAATAATCTTGACAACAATACCGTGATCTCCTGGAAACCTGTCATAGGTAAAGACGGTTTGCCGGACAAAAACGTCACCTATCAGATACTTTGCCGGGAAACGGACCGTCCCGACTGGCTTCCTTCCATGCCGATGGGCCTTCCGGATACCGTATCAGTACCTGATAGTCTCCCCGAGTCCGGGAATCTGGAATACTCTTGCCCTTTGAGCAAGGACAATTATTATTTCGCGGTAAGGGCGGTTTCAGACGGACATCCTAGCCTTCCGTCTGTAGCTCGCTAGAACCACGGATTCACTCTGAGGAAATAAGATAGGCGGAGGCTCCTTGGTAGGAATCTCCGCCAGTCTGTTTCTGATAAGGCCTACAGTAGGATCAATCCTTGAAGAGCCCTTCCCTTGAAAGGAGGTGATTCAAGTTGGCCAGACCGTAAGCGGTCACGGCCTGAACTACTGCTGAGTGCTCCATGTATTCCGGAATCAGCTTGTCATAAAGGTCATCTTCAGTGTGCCAGATGTCACGGTAAATGAAATCATATCCGAAAACATCGCTCTCGCGGAAAGAGATCGCCGGAATGCCGTTCATCTGGAAGTAAGCGTGGTCTGAGCCGCCTGCGGTTTTCGGGCGGGGCTGAGGGTCGCCTTCTCGTTTGTTCACAGTGAAAGGAATGTCGGGGTTGTAATCCTTGAGAGGTTCGCAGGCTTTTACGAAATCGTCGTACATTGCCGGCGGAACAGTGATTGAGGTTGCGGCGAGCGGGCCTCCGTCGCGGTTGAAGTAGTTTGAGATCTTGTCCCAAGGGACGGTCTTGTTCTCTACAAAGAATTTCGAACCGAGAAGACCGTACTCTTCACCTGTCCATATGCAGAACATTATCGACCTTTTGGGCTTGGCTCCGGCTGCTGCCAGAAGACGTGCCGCCTCCATGGTTACGCATACGCCTTGTCCGTCGTCGGTTGATCCGGTGGCGATATCATATGCGTCAAGGTGGCTTCCCATCATCACGTATTCATCAGGATACTGGCTTCCTTTAATGACGCCAAGGATGTTGTGGTAAACCATAGGTCCCTGGAAGAAATGGTTCCTGATATCGAACTCCAGCTGGAAATCTTCCCTGTTCTCGGCTTTCTGTTTGATGATGGCGAACTGGTGCTCGTCGAGAAGGATGTCGCAAGCCTTAGGCAGATTGTCCATGGTAAGATCGAAGCACATGGCGCGGTTGTAAAGGACCTGCATGGGAAGTTTTGAAGGGCGGATGAATCCAAGGACCCCGGCGTCGACCATCTGCCTGTACATGAGGACAGACCCTTCCTTTCCTTCAGCCAACTGTGCGGCTCTTGTGGAATCGGCTTTCGGGCTGGCATCTATGGCAAGACCGCTTGTGGCACCGGTCTCAAGCAGAACCCATGAGCCTTTCAGTGCACCTTTGATCCTGTCGAATTCTCTCTGGTTCTTCGGCTCCAGATAGACCTTTCCCTTTTGGGGTCCACGGGTTCCGGCGGTATAGGCAGGGGTGCCGAAATGCAGAGTGAAACCGTCTTCTGAGAGGAGCCTTCCGGACCAAGGTCCGCGGTCGAATCCGACACCTATTGTAACGGCGTCCTGGACAGTTACCTCCAGACCCCATGATTTGAACTGGCTGATTACCCATTCTTCAGCATGGTGCAGCATATGGGTTCCTACCGGACGTCCCCCGATATTGCGGGCGATGTAGTCAGCGTGCTCCATTGTGCGGTTGTCTGTCCGCCCCAGTTCGAGGACCGTCTTTGTGACTTTGTCCTGAGCAGTCATGGTCAGTGCCATCATGAGCACTGCCATAAGTGAAAGTAGTGTTTGTCTCATTCGTTTATGGTCTTTTCCCAAATAACGCCCTTATTCTTCAGTAATCCAATACATGGCCGTTGTTTTTTGCGAAATACTTGCTGTTAGGCGGGATTTATTACAAAAACAAAGGACGGAAGGGAAGCCCTTCCGCCCGTAACCGGTGGTTCCGGTTATGCAAACCGAGTCATTTCTTGGGGAGTCTCCCGCTCTTTCGCAAGGCCTCGTTGATGATCCACTGCAGCTGACCGTTGGTGCTGCGGAACTCATCCGCTGCCCAGCGTTCAAGAGCGGCCATCGTTTCGGGGTCTATCCTGAGCACGAAACTCTTGACATTCTCTTTATTGTTTTCCTTTGCCATATCAATAAAGGCTTCCGGAGTTCACGACGGGTTGAGCGGGTTCGTCACCGCAAAGGACGACCAGCAGATTGCTCACCATGGCGGCTTTGCGCTCTTCGTCAAGGTCTACGACTCCTTCTTCTTTGAGTTTGTCAAGCGCCATCTTGACCATGCTGACTGCTCCATCAACAATCTTCTCTCTTGCCGCTATAATGGCGTCAGCCTGCTGGCGGCGAAGCATTACTGCCGCGATTTCAGGGGCGTATGCAAGATAGTTGATCCTTGCCTCTGTCACATGGATTCCTGCCATTGAGAGACGTTCGTTCAGGGTACGTACAAGCCTTTCATTGATCTCTTCGGCGTTGCTTCTCAAGGTGAGTTCTTCTGCAGAGTCCGGATTGTCATATGCATAGCATCCTGCCACCTGGCGGAGAGCCGCATCGCTCTGGACCCTTACGAAGTTCTCGAATGCGTTGGCGAGTGAGTTGGATACTCCCACACGTACGGGAACACCCTTGATGTTATTTGTTACGACAGGTGCGAGAGACTGGCTGTCGATTTCGAAGAGGGCTTTGTAAGTGTCTTCAAGTTTCCAGACCAATACCATTCCGATAAGGACGGGGTTGCCGGCTTTGTCATTGACTTTGATGGGCTCGGGATTGAGGTTTCTGGCCCTAAGCGTGACTCCCTTCTTGCTTAAAAGAGGGTTCACCCAATAGAATCCGGTCTTGAAGAAGGTTCCGCTGTATTTTCCGAAGAAAACGAGGACCTTGGCTTCGTTGGGTTCCTGCTTTATGAACCCCATGCAGCCCAGGACGAAGGCGAGCAGCAGTACTATGCCCAGAATGGGGGCGGATGATGCGGCCTCGGCTTTCACGAAACAGTAGATGGCTCCAACGATGAGGAGCAGGCACAGAAGCAGTGCAAGAAAACCATTGAGGGTTATACCTTTGTACTCAAATTCTTTGTTTTCCATGGTGTAGTATTTTAAAATAATATCATTTTGATATCACAAAGATATACCAAAAATCTCTATCTCCAAATTATTTCGTGAAAATTTCGCCTTTTTTCATCAGAAGTGGATTCTTATGTAATGATAATAGGTATATTTATGACCGGATCATATATACGAAACAATCAAACTAACATAGAATTATGACCAATAAGGTGAAACTCTTCATGACGCTTCTGTTCACTGGAGCAGTCACGGTATCAGCCCAAACCGGGCAGCAGACGATCAGCTATCTGGAGATCTTCGATACGGAGACAGGAACCCATCGTGTAATCAAGGAGTTCCCTTACGTGGTCGAGGCCCCCAACTGGACCCCTGACGGGGAATGGCTGGTGGTAAACAGCGGAGGAAAACTCTACAAGATTTCTCCGGACGGTTCCTCGGATCTTCTGCCCATTGACACCGGATCCATCACCCAATGCAATAATGACCATGTCATCACAGCTGACGGCAAGTGGATCGGCCTCAGCAGCAACGATCCCAGTGTCAGAGGATACAATTCATATGTGTTTCTGGTTCCTTTCGATGGTGGAGAACCCAGGAAATTGACCCCCGTCGGCCCCAGCTATCTCCATGGAATCAGCCCTGACGGAAAAACGGCCGCCTATTGCGCTTTCCGTGGACCGGACAGAGAGCAGGATGTCTACATCATGCCTGTGAAGGGCGGGAAAGAGACAAGACTCACAGACGCACCTGGTCTTGATGACGGCCCCGAGTTCAGCCCGGACGGGAAATACATCTGGTTCAACAGTGTCAGGACCGGACGAATGCAGGCTTGGAGAATGAAGGTGAACGGCAAGGAGCAGACCCAGATGACCTTCGATGAGAATATGAACTCATGGTTCCCCCACATATCTCCTGACGGGAAGAAGGTGGTGTATCTTGCTTATCACGACTATGAGATCGATCCCGGATCACATATTGCCAACCTCAATGTCCAGTTGAGGATGATTCCCGCAGAGGGTGGAGACCCGAAAGTTCTTGTGGAGTTCTTCGGAGGACAGGGCAGTCTCAATGTCAACTCATGGAGCCCTGACAGCAAGAAGTTCGCTTATGTCAGCTACCGCCTGGCGGAGGAGATCAGTGCTCCCAAGAAAGAAATGGCCATCCAGATGTATTCGTTGCGAACCCTCATCGGTACACCGGAACTTTTCGCAAAGAACCACGAATATGTTCTGTCAAGGCTTGTCCAGATGGGATTTACGGGCGCTGAGCCGGCAAGTTACTCAAACGGGAAGTTCTATGGTATGGAGCCCTCAGAATTCCGTCAGGTGATGGATAAAGCGGGACTGGAGCTGATATCGTCCCATACGACACGTCTGCTTTCTCCTGCGGAAATGGAGAGCGGGGACTTTTCCGAAGCCCTGAAGTGGTGGGATGATTGTATCGCTGCACATAAGGCCGCTGGCATTCCGAGGCTTGTCATGTCGATGTCCAGGCCATTGTCTACTGAAAAGGAACTTCAGACTATGGTGAATTATCTGAACGCCATCGGTGAAAAATGCAATGCCGCCGGTATCCGTTTCGGCTACCACAGTCATTCCCATGAGTTCAGAAAGGTGGAAGACACTACCATGATGGACTATTTCATAAGCCATACTTCTCCGGAGAATGTCTTTTTCCAGATGGATGTCTATTGGGCAGTCATGGCGGGAGTGAGCCCCGTGGAATATATGAAGAAGTATCGTGGGCGTTTTGAGCTCCTGCACATCAAGGACAAATACGAGATCGGACAGAGCGGCATGGTAGGATTCGATGCCATTTTCAACAATTTCGGAGTGGCGGGAACCAAAGGTTATGTGGTTGAATTGGAGCAGGCCAGCACGCCCAATATCCTTAAAGGTGTAAGGGAAAGCGCACTCTATCTTAGGAACGCCGCATACGTGATGCCCTCATATAAATAATAAATGGACGAAAGGATGCGAGTAGGCATTATAGGAGCCGGACATATCTCGGAGAAGACTGCGATGACTCTCGGCAAGATGGATGACATGACCTGCCTTGCCGTGGGATCGCGTTCCTTTGACAAAGCCGAAGCTTTTGCGAAGAAATGGGGCATTCCCCGTGCATACGGATCATATGATGAGCTTCTTGATGACCCCGATGTGGACCTCGTTTACATAGCCCTTCCCCATTCACATCATTTCGATGTGACGAGAAGAGCCATCCTTAAAGATAAGCCTTGCTTGGTCGAAAAGCCTTTCATGCTGAACGCTTCCCAGGCGGAAGAGATATTGTCTTTGTCCAAGGAGCGTCATGTCTTCGTGGCTGAAGCGATTTATACGAGGTATCTTCCTGCCGTAAATATAATCAAGGACATAATCGCATCCGGGATAATCGGGAAACCAAGGACCATTTCAGCTACATTGTCTTACGAAATGAGCGGAAAAGAGAGAGTGATACGGCCTGAACTCGGAGGGGGAGCCCTGCTTGATATAGGTGTCTACGGAATCAATTTCATGAGGTCATACAGCTCCAGCCCGATTATGAGGACTGTGTCACTTTGCACCAGATTCGGTTCCGGTCCGGACATGTCGGATTCCATCTCTTTCGCTCTGGAAGACGGGACAGTGGCGCAAGTCCTCTCTTCTGCCGTATGCCAGGGGGACAATATAGGTGTGATAGCCGGTACCAAGGCGAACCTCTGGGTGGATGACGTCAACAACCCCAAACTGATGAGGGTCTATGCAAAGCATCACGAACTTCTGGATGAGTATGCGGTTCCGGAACAGATATCCGGTTTCGAGTACGAATTGAGAGCATGCAAGGATGCCATAATGGAGGGAAAGACAGAACCTCCGCAGATGCCCCATTCAGAGATTCTGTATGTGATGGGGATCATGGATTCGTTGAGAAGAGAGTGGGGCGTGAGATTCCCTCAGGAGGATTAGTTCCCGGATAGCCGTGGACAACAGAAAAGGGCCGAAGACCGTAGAGGTTTTCAGCCCTTTATAAGTATGGCTTGCTGTTACCCGTTATTGACAATATTGTCTATCTGGCCCATGAGCTCATCGGCTCCTTCCAGAATGTCTCGCCTGTTCTTCAGTCCGAGGGCAAGTCCAATTACCAATCCGAAAGCTATTCCGCAGATGAAACCGATTCTCATCTCTGAGGACATCTCGTTACTTTTGAAAGATTCTATCACCAGCCATATCAGCCAGACTCCGAGGAGAGGGAAACTGTACTTGATCCAGTCTGCGTGAATCTTCTTGAATTTCGTGAGTTCCTTTGTCGCAGTCACAAGATCCTTGTCCATCCTAGGAAGATGCTGGTTGGTGAGGATCGTCGCGATTACGCAGACAAGCATCATCACAAGCGTGAATATCACAAAGTATATCGATAATCCTAATTGGCTGGCCACCATGGGGATCAAGAGTATAACGGCTGCTCCTGCTATGATGGGGACATTTGACTTGATACGCATTCTGTTCAGTCCGCGCCTGTAAGAGTGTCTCAGCATGGAATCGTTGAGGATTTTCTGGTTGTCAAGCTTTGATTTCATCTGCTTGAGCTGCTGCTGCATTTCGAGGAGGGTGTTATCTGTAGTTTCCATTTTACTGCATGTTTTTGAGTTGTTCCTTGATTCTGACAAGACGGACAGAGACATTCTTGGGAGTGATTCCTACGATCTGACCGATTTCTTCGTAACTGAGGTTTTCAAGCCAAAGGAGTACGATCGCGCGGTCGAAGGGACCAAGCTTGCTGATTCTTCCCCTGAGGATGTTGAACTGCCTGAGGTCTTCTTCCTTCTCATCGAACATGTCGACATCCATTGTGAGAGGGACTGTCGATAGGCCACGTTTCTTTTTCCTGTCTGAGGAAATGCAAGTGTTGAGGGCTACCTTGTAAATCCAGGAACTCAGCGCGCTTTCACCCCGGAAGGTTCCGGATCCCCGCCAGAGGTTTATGAGGGTTTCCTGGAAGAGGTCCGCAACCTCATCCTGGTCGGAGGAGAACATGTAGCAGACGGTGTAAATCGTGCTGCGGTTCTCGCGGACCATTTTTTCAAACTCTTGTTCTGTCATTGTCTGTCTTGTTTCTTGTTGTTTTCTGACCATTAGACGCAGGGACTACATAAAAACTACAGATTCGGGAAACTTTTTTTCAAAAAAATCAAAACCCGCCTATACTGAAGATTGCGGTGGGCAAAAGGAGCAGGAATCCCAGAACAAGAAGAGCGACGACGCCCTTCCAGATCCATTTCACCCATTTTGAATAAGGAATGCGCGCCATGGCCAGAGAAGCCATGAGCACTCCGGATGTCGGGGTGACCATGTTGGTGAATCCGTCACCGAACTGGAAAGCCAGTACCATCGCTTGCCTGGAAACGCCTACCATGTCGGAGAAAGGAGCCATTATCGGTATCGTTATGGCAGCCTTTGCTGTAGCGCTGGGGATGATGAAGTTGATGGCGGCCTGTATGCCGTACATCGCTGACAGGGACGTTACACTGCTTGTTCCTTCAAGCCCTTCCTGCATCCCATGAAGGATGCTGTCAACGATCTTGCCGTCCTGAAGAATCACTATTATTCCGGAAGCGAACCCGACCACAAGAGCGGCAGAAAGGATGTCTTTGGCTCCGGCGATAAGTTCATCCGCGATCCTGTTGGCTGAGAATCCTGCCACGACTCCGCAAATGATTCCCATAAGAAGGAAGAGTCCAGTGATCTCCGGCATGTACCAGTCCCAGCAGGTTACTCCTACAATGAGCGCTATGACTGTGATAAGCAGGACAAGAAGGATGAGTTTGTGCCTTATGGTGAGGGAGGACGATTCTTCCAGTGATACAGCTAAGGATTCTTCAGTATCTTTTCTGGACTTCTTGGCGTAGACCACCACGAATACTGTCATCAGTATGGTGAGGAACACCCAACAGAATATCCTGTAGCCCATTCCTGAAAACAGAGGAATGTCCGCCATCCCTTGTGCAATTCCTACTGTGAAAGGATTGAGGAATGCGCTCGAAAATCCGATGTTGGCGGCGACGTACACCACCAGCATCCCCATGAAAGCGTCATAACCCATGGATACTACCAGAGGAACCATTATCCCGACGAAGGGTATGGTCTCTTCGCTCATTCCGAACACGGCTCCTCCGAGAGAAAACAGTACCGTCACTGCCGCAAGCACAAGTTTGTCCTTTTTCCCGACTTTCTGAATGAAACGGCTTATTCCAGCGGAGACCGCTCCGGTGGAGTTCAGCAGCCAGAAAGCTCCTCCTACAACCAGGATGAAGATGATTATTCCGGATTGTTTCACGAACCCGTGATATATCGAGGGAAACACCTGCCATGTCTGGGGTACGGAGTCGACCTTCTCATACGAAAGCACACCATCATCAGAGGAAGTGTACTGTCCTCCTGGAACGAACCATGTGGCGATAGCACAGATCGCTATGATTATCGCGATGATGACGTATGTGTTCGGGAGTCTTGTCTTTTTCATCGGGAAGGTTCTTTAAAGTGACAAATCCACTTCAGCATAGAATATATAGGAGGGGTCCTGGCGGTTGCGTAGAGTCTCCCTCATCACTGAAGGTGACCTTTTCACTTTTCCCTCAAAAAGGATTTTTCCATCACGGGTTATTCTGACGCTCTTGTCAAGGTCGACCAGGCGGTCATCGAGATAAACCGTCAGGGAAGAATAATCGCATTTCTCTATAGTAATGGTATTCCCCTTAATGTTTGCGATGACTTCTTTTCCTTTTTGGGCTTCTTCCGGCTTTACCCCAAGCCAATAGAAATCCTGTTTGACAACCTCCTCCTGTCGCCACACTATCCGCTCAGGCCTGGAGTTTCTCTTGTACTTTGCCATCCACGGGACAGCAGCGGCGTCCTGAAGATCCATCCAATGGCCCTTTCCTTCTACGATATGCCCTTCGTGGACATATCCGTCAGGGTCTTTTTCGTGAAGAGAGTCCATCTGGGCGATTCGCTCTGTGCATCTTTCGTTCCTTTCGTATGCATGGTCCAGAGCACCGCACCAGATCATGAACGGAAGATTCCTCAGATTGACAAGTGACACGTCTCCCGGATGCCCGGCCATCATTGATGCAGCGGCCCAAGTGTCGGCCATACGGGGAGCGAGTCTCCAGACTCCGTCTCCTCCGGCGGAGTATCCCATCAGATACACCTTGTCGGGGTTGACATCAAGTTGCGAAACGGCCATCCGGATGATTTCACTGTAAAAGTCGTCGCTTTCCGGCCTGAAATGCAGATCCCACGTGTTCGTGATGGCTCGCGGGCACAGATAAACCCCTTCTTCCGGTTTGTACAGCCTTTTCTGGTTGTCCCATTGCTGGTCATTCACTTCAGCCGGGGCGCCTCCTCCACCGTGAAGGGAGATGAAAAGTGACCTTCCGTCCGAAGGTGCGTCTCCGAAGACTGACCAGTGGATTTTCATGGAATACTCTCCCATTGAAATCTCCTTTGCTTGGAATTCTTTTTCCGTTGCCGTCTTCACGGAGTCTCTCCATTGACTTGCCAGGTAAGAGGAGTATGATTCCGCTTGGGATAGAGACAACTTTTTATTGTCCGCATATCCGGACGGAGTTCCGTTTTTGGAATGACCGCAACCCAAGGTCATGGTCATCAATAATACGGTCATTGCCAGATGTGAAGTGATTCTTTTCATAAAGAAGGGAGAGCGAGGATTATTTCTTTGAGGATATCATTGTCAGCGGGAAGCCACCTGAGGTCCATCAGGTTGTCCTTTCCCATCCATGCTGCGGCTTCGTGTTCGTTCAGATGCAGGGCTTCCCCCACAAGAGTACACCAATAACAATGGAGAGTTAGGTGAAACTGGGGATAGTCCCACTCCACGGTCTTTATCTTTTCTCCGACTTGGATATCGGCGTCAAGTTCTTCCTTTATCTCACGGACAAGGGCATGCTCGGGAGCCTCTCCCGGTTCAATCTTGCCCCCGGGAAACTCCCACCAGTCTTTGAAATCTCCGTAACCCCTTTGCGTGGCGAAGACTTTCCCGCCCTTGAGTATTACTGCAGCAACAACTTCAATGCTCCTCATACAAACATGTTTTTTCATTGCAAGTTTACGGATTCTCATTGGTTTTTCCTTGGGAGGAAGTAATTTTGCCTACGGAAACCCTATCAATCAGTTTATGGCAGACAGAATGACTCCTCTTCAGAGAAGCAGGTGCATGTCCAGGATACGTTCCAAGGACACAGGGCCTGAAAGGTCTGTGCGTCGTGAACTCTATCGGAGAGGTTTCCGTTACCGCCTCAATTGCAGAAATCTTCCCGGGACTCCTGATGTCGTTCTGCATAAGTACCGTACGGCAATATTCGTGAACGGATGTTTCTGGCATGGGCACGAGGGGTGCAAGAGCTATGTGCGCCCTTCTTCGAACACTGGTTTTTGGGATCAGAAGGTACAGAGGAACAGAGCCCGTGATGCCAGGGATACCGCCCATCTGGAGGCTCTTGGATGGTTCGTCATCACCATTTGGGAGTGCGAGTTGTCGCCCTCTCGACTCCAGGAGACGATGGATAAAGTGGAATCGGAGATCCGTTCGAACCGTTTCCGGTACATAAAGGAAAAGGCGGCTTCAAGGGACAGGAAGGATTCTTTCGTAAAAGAGGATCACCTTAAGCGTTCGGAAACCGTCCTCAAGACTGAAGAGTCCCTTGGTGGGACGAGAATTCCCGGGAGAGTGAAGTCCTTGTCTGAGAATGAAGAAGGCCTTGAGTCCTGAGGTTCAATTTTTGCAGCGATTTTTAAAAACAATTCCCCATGAGCAGATCTTTCCCCAAAGTAGCCATCCTTTCTGTCCTTTTGGCGTTATCCCTTTCATCTTGTTCCACCAGGAAACCTCTTATCGGCGTTACCCCCGGTTACTCCTCATCTTCCGATGACGGTAATGTCGGATATGTTTATAACGGTACTGCCAGATTGTTGGGCACGTACATAGAAACCGTGATAAGGGCCGGAGGGGTTCCGGTGATTTTACCGGCGGTGAAGGATTCAGCTTCTTGTGCAGAAATCCTGTCCAGATTGGACGGTGTCATGATCTCCGGCGGTGAAGACGTGAATCCGGCGTATTACGGAGAGGATATCATAGAAAACGCGAGGGTGGGAGTGAACGCTCAACGCGATACTGTGGACATGCTCATTGCCAGGACTGCCCTGGCCATGAAGAAACCCATCTTCGCGATTTGCAGAGGGTTCCAGCTTCTGAATGTCGCCATGGGAGGAAGTCTTTATCAGGATCTCCCCACGCAGATGCCGGACAATGTCGGCCATAGCCAGAGGGAACCGGGTAATGTCGGTACCCACAAAATCAACATCAGGAAAGGAAGCACACTCCGTAAGATAATGGGTACAGACACTCTTTGGGTGAATTCATACCATCATCAGGGTGTCAAGGATTTGGCAAAGGGGGTGAAAGTTACCGCAACAACTGATGACGGGCTTATTGAAGGGTATGAAGGGAAGAATATCTATGCCGTGCAATTCCACCCCGAGAAAGCGGTTGATCTGGGAAACATGACGCTTCTTCCGTACGTCGAAGACTTTGTCTCCAAGTGCAGATGATCCTTTAGAAATATTTCTTCTCCTCGTGATCGAGGACTATGAATATCGACAGCAGGATCGTGAACGCCCATAGCGATGATCCTCCATAACTCATGAACGGGAGCGGGATGCCTATCACAGGCATGAGGCCTATTGTCATGCCGATGTTTATGAACAGGTGCATGAACAAGCAACAGGCTACGCAATATCCATATATCCGGGTGAAACTCTCCCGGCTTCGTTCGGCATCATGTATGATCCTCCATATCATAAGGACGTACAGTATAATGACGACAGAGCATCCCAGGAAACCCCATTCTTCCCCTACAGTACAGAATATGAAATCCGTGCTCTGTTCAGGAACGAACCCGTAAGCTGTCTGGGTACCCCTTAGGTAACCCTTGCCTACAAGTCCTCCGGAACCGATGGCTATCATGCTTTGATTGACGTTGTACCCGACGCCGGAAGGGTCCTCTTTCATTCCGAGCAGCACCTCAATCCTTTTCCTCTGGTGGTCCTGCAGTACGTTGTTGAAAATGAAATCAGTGGAGAACACCAGTATTACGCTGGCGATGAACCCCAACGCGCAGAGCAGCATGAACTGGTCCTTCTCCCTGTATGAACGGATGAAGTAGACCGGGACAGCAAGAATTCCTATCAGTACGAGGATGTACACCGGTTTTATCTTCAGGAGTATTGACCATTTGGACGCACCTTTAATGGCTTCCTGGACCATCGGGTCGACCTCATTGATAATGGATGCTCCGGGGATGAGCGTCTCTGTCAGGAATTTCCAACCCATAGGGAAGAAGGCCATCACAAGAATGAAAGACGCGTAGATCAGTATCCATCTCCCGATCCTTCCGGTATTGAGCGCTCCGCAGAAGGAAAGTATACCGATGGCTGCAAGGACGGAAGCGTAAGGAGATGTGGTAAGGGTCATTATGAAGAGGATTATCACAAGCCCGATGGCTCCGATGAACCATCCGGATAGTCCTTCCCTGTAAAGCATGAATATGAAACCCACGTACACCAATGCCGATCCGGTCTCGCTTTCTCCCAGGATGATTATCATCGGGAGTCCTATAACCAGCATCGTCAGGAAGAAACTCTTGGCCTCCGTTATCTTGTAATTGGGACGGCTCATCAGGAAGGCCAGCAGCAGGGAAGTGGTGATCTTCGACACTTCCGCCGGCTGGAATCTTACCGGCCCGAATTCGAACCAGGATCTCGATCCCTTGACTTCCACGCCCAGGAAGATGACAGCGATAAGCAGGAACACTACGCCCACGTACAATGGTATCGAGGCGCTTTCCCATATTCGTGGTGGAATGACGAAGAGTATCAAGCCTGCAAGGCCGAAGGATGTGAGAATCCAGACGAACTGCTTTCCGCTCCTTATGCTCCAGTCAAGAATCGAGGTGTTCGCAGAAGAGTGGACGGAAGCGTAGATGTTGATCCAGCCTATGGTGACCAGAAGCAGGTAAATTATCACCAGCTTCCAGTCGAACGACTGCTTCATGCTTCTTCCTTTGAACGTGTTGTCCATCTCTGCTCCCCTATGCTTGTCAGTCTGTCTTTACCCTTGACATGAGATCTCCCTCAAGGACCCTTTGTTCAAGGGCTTTCCTGGTCGGATTGTCGCCGATTTCTCCGTTGAGGTATTTCTCGATCATCAGGGATGCTATAGGTGCAGCCCATGTGGCTCCGAAGCCTGCATTTTCGATGTATGCGGCTATCGCTATCTTCGGATCATCCTTGGGAGCGAAGCAGATGAATACGGAGTTGTCCGCTCCTCGGGGGTTCTGTGCAGTTCCGGTCTTTCCGCAGATGTCGAGTCCGTCCACAGCCGCAACCGATGCTGTTCCACCGGAACCGTATCCGGCGTTTACTGCTTTCCACATGCCTTGGATGACCTTCTTGAACTGGGTGGTGTCGACCATTGTGTACTGCTTCTCGTAGTATTTGGGTTCGATCTCCACACCTTCAGACGCTTTGATGATATGGGGTATGTAATAATAACCCCTGTTGGCGACAGTGGCGCAGAGGTTGGCGATCTGGAGAGGTGTCACTCCGATCTCTCCCTGACCGATTGAAAGGGAGACCACAGTCGTGAACTTCCATCCTCCCTGGCCGTATCTTCGGTTGTACAGGCTCGAAGTAGGTATGGTCCCACCCAATTCCGCGGGGAAATCACTGCCGAGTTTCCTTCCGAATCCGAAACTTTGCACATAGTCATGCCATTTGTCGAACGCCTCATCGATGGAATCATATTTCCTGTTTTCAAGGATGTTCTTGAGAACGTAGCAGAAGTAGCCGTTGCATGACATCATTACGGCTCTTTCCAGATCCAGGGGTGAAGGGTGGCCGTGGCATCCCAGCTTATGGCTTCCATAGTAGTAGCCGTGGTTGCAGGGATATGTATACTGCGGCTCGAGAACGCCTTCTTCAAGACCGATTAGACCGTTCACCAGTTTGAATACTGATCCCGGAGGGTAAGGGGCCTGCACAGCGCGGTTGAACATCGGTTTGTAGGGGTCGTTCATGATCTCTCCGTAATGTTTGCCGATGTCCGCCAGCATCTCCACGTCAATGCCCGGGCTTGAAATCAGGGAAAGGATCTCTCCGGTCTTGGGCTCTATCGCGACGACGCTTCCCACCTTGTTTCTCATCAGTTCCTGCCCGTATTGCTGGAGTTCCGCGTCAATTGTCGTCACAATGTCATGTCCGGGGACCGCTTCCTTGTCCATTTCCCCGTTCTTGTAAGGGGCTTCGATCTGGTTGTGGGAGTTCCTCAGGTAGATGTGGTATCCTTTCTCTCCGCGGAGATCCGCTTCCCTTGCCGCTTCAATGCCGGTTTTTCCGGCATAATCTCCGGAACGGTATTCTCCGGGATGGTTTTTGAGGTAAGACGCGTCAACTTCGGAAACATATCCCAGAAGGTTTCCTCCTGCATTTATCGGGTAGTCACGTATGCTTCTGACCTGCCCTTTGAATCCGGGGAAATTGTACTGGACTTCCGCGAACTTCATGTACTGTTCAGGGGCGAGTTGCTTGAGCATGACCATGGACTGGTATCCGATTCTGCGGATATTGCGGCGGTATTCCGCCATCTTGTCCCGTATGAACTGGGGATCCACCTCCAGCACATTGGCCAGCATGAGGGTGTCGAAGGGTTTGACTTCCCTCGGCGTCACGAGAATGTCATAAGCGACCTTGTTTCCGACGACGATTTTTCCGTTACGGTCGTAGATGACCCCTCGTGTGGGATAGATGATGTCATAGACCATCGAGTTGTTTGAGGCGTCAATCTTGTACTTGTCCTGCAGAATCTGGATGCTGAACAGTTTGGCAAGAAGGATGACCGCGACAGCCACGAGGCCGATGAGCATTTTATGGACCCTCTCTACTTTCATCGTCTGTCGTCTGGTGTGAGAAGGTCAGCTACCGGTATCGAAAGAAGGATGCCCGCTGCAAGGGAGGCCCCGAACATCTCAATGCAGAACAGCAGCGGTCTTGAGAATGCGCAATCGGCAAGGATGTAGACGATGAGGAAAAGCGCATGCACCAGGAATATGGCGAAGATGACTTTGATCGGGCCGTATTTCCTGAAGGAGAATTCTTCTCCTCGGGTCTTCAGTTCCGGTCCGAAGATGGCGTTGCATACCTGTCTTCTGGCAAGAGCGACGGGAGTAAGGGCCAGGGTGTTCAATCCGAGTGTCCCTTCGGCGAAAAGATCCACAGCCAGACCTGTAGCGAAAGCGATGAAAAGGCAAGCCGTAGTGCTGACCCTGGTAGGAATGCACAGCACTATAACCGGAAGGATCGTCAGCATTATGTACGGTGTAAGACGGAAGTAGTTGCTCAGAAGCATCTGGGCGACCACCAGAAGGATGTACAGCATCGTGAAATTCTTCTTCATCACTTTTCCTCCTCCGCTTTTTCAAGTTCTTCCATTTCGTCCCTTCCCACGTTGTTCACAATAGTGACGTATCTGACTGATCCGGGATCCTGGAAGAGGTCTACACTTATCTCGTATGTCGCTCCGTTCACGATTCTTGATCCTGTGACTTTTCCCAAAGGAATGTCTGAGGGGAAGATGGATGAATATCCGCTGGTGAATACTGTATCACCGGGCTGGAATTTGTACTGCAATGGTATCTCTTTGAGGAGAGCGCCGCCGGACCTTTTCCCGTCCCATGTGAGGGGACCGATGGCTCCTTCCTTCCCGAGCCTTGCGCTGACATTCACTTCGGGGTTCATGAACGTGAGTGCATAGGAGTAGTGGCGGCTGACCGACTCCACGATTCCGATCACTCCATTCGAGGTGATGATTCCGCTCTGGGGAACAACCCCTTCTTCAGATCCTTGGCCTATGATGAGGTAGTTGCGCTGCTTGTTCTTGCTTATCTTGATGATGGTGCCGGGCATGTAGCGGAACTCTCCTATTGATGTGAGCGACATCGTGCTTGCCAGGGAATCAAGGTTGCGCATCTCCTCCTCGAGGGTGTAGTTGCGCAGCATCTGGGTCAGGCGGAAGTTCTCTTGGGAGAGCTCTTCATTGGCCTTATTCAGGGAGAAATAGTACTTAATGCTCTCGGTAGTCCCCCAGAATGCCCCCTGGAACCCATGGGCTATCTTGGAGATGAAGAAATTCTGCATCTTCCCGGAGTCTGAAAGCATATTGAGCGCAGCAACCTCCATCAATATGAAGATTGCTGCATTCAGTATGATCTTGATTATGTTCCCTTTGCGTGGCATTTTTCTGAAGATGCGCTATCTCATGAGGAATGAGTAATTCGCGGCGTTCTTCAATGCGATGCAGGTTCCTCTCGCTACAGCCCTCAAAGGATCCTCGGCAACGTGGAAAGGGATGTTGACTTTCTCTGAAAGACGTTTGTCAAGTCCCCTCAGAAGGGCTCCTCCACCTGAGAGGAAGATTCCGTTCTCAACAATGTCGGAGTAAAGCTCTGGAGGAGTCTGCTCGAGTACATGGAGGACAGAAGACTCGATCTTGGCCACGGATTTGTCAAGGCAGTGGGCTATCTCCTGATAGGTGATGGTCGCATCCACCGGGTGGGCCGTCATGAGGTTCGGTCCCCTTGCGATGAAGGGCTCGGGTTCATCGTCCAGTTCGGGTATAACTGCACCTACGGCTATCTTGATCTTTTCCGCGGTGATTTCTCCGACCTTTATGTTGTGCTGCTGTTTGAGGTAGTACTGGATGTCGCTAGTGAAGACGTCGCCTGCGGTACGGATGCTGTCCTGCTCGACGATTCCGCCAAGCGAAATGACTGCGATTTCGGTTGTTCCGCCACCGATGTCGACGACCATGTTGCCCTTAGGGGCTTCAACGTCAAGACCGATACCCAAGGCTGCCGCCATAGGTTCGTAAATCAGGAAAACGTCCCTTCCTCCCGCATGTTCGGAAGAGTCGCGTACGGCCCTTATCTCAACTTCGGTACTGCCGGAAGGAATTCCGACGACGATCCTCAAGTTGGGATTGAAAAGAGACCTGTGTTTGCTGTTCACCTGCTTGATGAATCCCCTTATCATCATCTCAGCGGCGTTGAAGTCAGCGATGACTCCGTCCCGAAGAGGTCTTATTGTTTTGATTCCGGGGTTCACCCTCTCGTGCATCAGTTTGGCTTTCTGGCCCAGGGCGATGCACTTCCCTGTATTATTGTCAATTGCGACGATGCTCGGCTCATCTAGAACAATCTGGTCATTCTGGAAGATGACGGTATTGGCTGTCCCGAGATCAATCGCAAGTTCTTGAGTCAAAAACGAAAATGCCATATTTTGTCCGTCTTGCTTGTAGTCCTGTTTTTCCTTAGGGATTATTCGGGTCAAAAGTACGAAAAAATATTCACTTGAAAAAATATTACCTTTGCAGTCGGATGATATTTTTGACACCGTTTTTTAACAGTCCGTTATGGGAAAACAGCGTTATCTTGTCGTGACGGCCGCGGGCCATGGCTCTAGGATGGGAAGCAAGGTCCCCAAGCAGTTCCTTCTGCTGGAAGGGAAGGCGATTCTGCAGCGTACCATTGAGCGTTTCCAGGAGGCAGACCCGTCCATAAAGGTGGTTACCGTCCTTCCTCAGGGAAGCGTTTCACAATGGAAAGAATACTGCCAGGAAAGGAGTTTCCTGTGCCCCCAGATTCTGGTGAAGGGGGGTATAACCCGCTTCCATTCCGTGAGGAACGCCCTTGAACGGATTCCTGACGGGGTTCTGGTCGCAGTACATGACGGAGTGCGTCCTCTTCTTACAGCGGGGATGATCCGCAGGATGTTCGACATTGCGGAGAATTGTGATGCACTGGTTCCGGTGGTTCCTTCTGTGGACACCCTCAAAGCCGTCAGGAAAACAACTGCCGAAGACGGATCAAACACCCTGGAAGCCGTTCCGGGAGTCAAGATCGACCGCTCTGAAGTCTTCGGGGCGCAGACACCGCAGATCTTTTCATCGGAAGTGCTGAAGGCAGCCTATCGGCAACCTTACGACACGTCTTTCACGGATGACGCGTCAGTGGCTGAAGCTCGCGGAGTGAAGATAAGTTATTGCGAGGGAGAGAGGTTCAATCTCAAGATCACAACTCCGGAGGACCTGTATATCGCGGAAGCGGTGATGAAAATGCAGGAAGACATCTCGCGCAAAAGATGAACCCTTATCCGGGGAATCTGTCGGGAACAAACAAAAATGGCCGCCTTAGGAAGGTGGCCGTTTTCGTATAGAGATTCCGGTCCGAAGACTTATTTCTCCCTTTCCTTCGCTGAAGTGGAGGAGAAGCTTGTGCTCTTGTAGTCTTTTACCCAGACCTGACGGTCGATAGCCTCATCAAGAGCGATCATGGTGTCGGTCGCAAGGATGTAGGGGATCTTCTGTATAGTGTTCAGAAGGACTTCCATCAGGTGGTCATTGTCAAGGCAGTAGATTTTCACGAGAAGGGCGTATTTGCCGGTTACGAAATGGCACTCCACCACCTCGGGGATCTTTTTCAGGCTTGCGACGACCTCGTTGTATTTGCTGGCCTCAGAAAGGGAAATGCTTACAAATGCACATACGTTCAGACCGAGTGCCTGGGGTTTGACCAGGAGTCTGGATCCGGTGATGACGCCGTTCGCCTCCAATCTTTTGACTCTCTGATGTATTGCTGCACCTGAGACACCGCATTCACGGGCGATTTCAAGGAAGGGCATTCTGGCGTTCTTGACCAGGAAAGAAAGTATTTTCTGGTCGGTCTGATCAATGTGGTAGTTAGCCATGACTTACAAATTATAACGTATCTGGGTTGCAAAATTAAGGATTATTTTGAAAAACGAATAATCTGCGACAGAAAAATTAAAAATTTCAACAAAAATGGTGATAAATCTTCCGTTTGTTGATGTTTTGCCGGTTGCGATTTGACCTTTTGACAGTTGTCTTTCTTGTGATGCCCGGGAAAGTGCATAAGAAGAAAGGAGAGGCTGATGACCTCTCCTTCAAACTACTTTTCAATCAATCAGCTATTTCTTTTTTGCTGCAGATTTGTTGAACCTCTTTCCTGAGGAGGACCTTCCTGTGGGGGTGCCGGAGATGATTTCACGGCATTCCTCAAGAGTAAGCTTTGCTGCGACTTTGTCAGCAGGAATCTTGTAGTTGGCCCCGTCGTGCTTGATGTATGGCCCGTATCTTCCGTTGAGGACCTGTACATCTATTTCCTTGAACTCGAGGATGACTTCTTTTTCCGGAGCCCCGTTTCCCGAGATGATCTCCTTGCACTTGTCTTCGGTAAGGTCAGCGGCTTTGAACCCTTTCGGTATCCTGAAATTGGAACCCGCATGTTTGATGTAAGGCCCGAACCTGCCGTTGAGTACCACAACATCAATGTCTTTATACTCGGCGATGATGTCCCCGGAGCTTTTCTGACCGTTGGCTTCCTGGAGCAATGCGACGCACTCTTCGAGGGTCACCTTCATCGGATCCTTGCCCTTGGGCAGTGACACGTTCTTGTCCCCGTATTTCAGATAAGGACCGAACTTGCCCTTTGTGGCTACGATGTCGACTCCTTCGTATTGGCCGATAGTCCTTGGAAGCTGGAACAGCTTGAGGGCGTCTTCAAGAGTGATGTTTTCTATCAGCTGCCCGGGAGCGAGCCTTGCGAACTGCCTGTCTTCACCTTCGCCTTTCTGGATGTAGGGACCCCACTGTCCGAACTTGGCTGTGAGGACCTTGCCGTCAGATGGGTCGACTCCGATCTCACGGCTCACGTGGTTGTAGACGCCGTCATTGGTCACCTCTTCCACTTTCTTGTGGAAAGGACCGTAGAACTGTGAAATCACCTCATTCCATTCTTTGGCTCCTTCGGCTATCTTGTCGAAGTCCTCCTCTACGTTGGCGGTGAAATTGTAGTCCATGACCTGGTCGAAATTCGCTGTGAGGAAGTCGGTGACGATCATGCCGATTTCCTGAGGGAGGAGCTTGCCTTTTTCGGCTCCGACACTTTCGGTCTTCGTAGTCTCTTCGACTTTTCCTCCTTTGAGTACAAGGTTCTTTACAGGAATCTTCTCCCCGCTCTTGTCTCCTTTGACCACATAGCCTCTTCCGGTAGTAAGGGTCGTGATTGTCGGAGCATATGTGGACGGGCGTCCGATTTCAAGTTCCTCAAGTTTCTTGATGAGGGTGGCATCGGAATATCTGGGAGGGGGTGTGGTGAATCTGCAGTTCGCCCCAAGCGCTTTGAGGTTCATCCTGTCCCCCTTGTTGATTTCGGGAAGAATCACCTCTCCCTCTTCTTCCGTGGCGTCATCGGTTCCTTCTATATAGAGTTTCAGGAATCCTTCGAAAAGAATCTCGTTGGCCTGGACAAGGAACTTCTCACTGCGGCGGTCGCTGCTGACTTTTATGTCGGTCCTGAGGACTTTCGCGTCGGCCATCTGTGAAGCGACAGTCCTTTTCCAGATGAGGTCGTAGAGTTTCTTCTCCTGGTCGGTGCCTTCTATTGAAGTGTTTTCAATGAAAGTGGGCCTTATGGCCTCATGGGCTTCCTGTGCGCCTTTGGTCTTGGTCTTGAACTGCCTGACCTTTGAGTATTCTTCGCCGTAGTTGTTGACGATGAAGTTCTTCGCGGTGTTGATGGCGAGACCCGAAAGGTTTGTGGAGTCTGTCCTCATATATGTTATGAGTCCCTTCTCATAAAGCTGCTGGGCGATCCTCATCGTCAGGCTGACCGGGAAGTGGAGTTTTCTGGAAGCCTCCTGCTGTAGTGTGGAAGTCGTGAATGGAGGGGCCGGATAGCGCACACCCTCTTTCTGGTCCTTGTCGGATACGGTGAATGTCGCACCGATGCAGTCCTCCAGGAACTTCCTGGCTTCGTCTATTCCCTTGAACCTCTTGTCGAGGGTGGCTTTGACTTTCATCGAGGCTGGAGTTCCCTCAGGGTTGAAGGTGGCTTCAACGCTGTAGTACTGCTCCCTATGGAAATTCATGATTTCCCTTTCCCTGTCGACAACGAGCCTGAGGGCGACACTCTGCACCCTGCCGGCCGAGAGCTTCGGCTGGACCTTCCTCCAAAGGACTGGAGAGAGTTCGAATCCTACCAGACGGTCAAGTACCCTTCTCGCCTGCTGCGCGTTCACGAGGTCCATGTTTATGGTACGCGGAGTTTCGATCGCTTTGAGTATGGCGTCCTTGGTTATCTCGTGGAAGACTATTCTTTTGGTTGAAGCTACATCCAGGCCGAGGGCCTCCGCAAGGTGCCATGAGATGGCTTCTCCCTCGCGGTCTTCATCGGATGCCAGCCAGACGGTCTTCACGCCTTTGGCGAGCTTTTTCAGTTCAGAGACTATCTTCTTTTTGTCGTCCGGAATCACGTATTCCGGAGCGAAACCGTGCTCTATGTCTATGCTGAGTTTCTTGTCCTGAAGGTCGCGGATGTGCCCCTTGCTGGGCTTCACTATGAATTTGTCCTTACCGAGGAACCTTTGTATCGTCCGCGCTTTTTCAGGGGACTCAACTATCACTAAATTCTCTTCCATAAAAACATCCCGTGGGTTGTTCGGGGGTGCAAAGTAAATCACAATCTCTCATAATTTCCAAATTTTTTGGTAATTTTGTATTTTGGATTCGTATCTCGCCGTAGGCGACTTTTTTTGACTCGAAAATGCCATGGCTTGCCTTCCGGCGAATAGTTCATGGGCGGGTGGAAAAAGTTACGGATCAACAATGTATACCGATTAATAAGAAATCGTATGACAAAAGATAAAAGAAAGAAGGCGTCAAAGTGGTTTTGGGGAATTCTCGCAGCCCCTTTCGCCGTTTTGTTTTTCCTGCTTCTGCTTGTCTGGCTTTTCGCGGACATCCCCTCATTCGAGGAGCTGGAGAATCCTGACAACAAGCTGGCCACCCAAGTGATCGCCCAGGACGGAGAAGTCCTTACCACTTTTCATATAGAGAACAGGTCCTATGTCAGTTATGAGGAACTGTCCCCTCATGTGATACATGCCGCCATCGCGACTGAGGACCAGAGGTTCTACCGTCATTCAGGCATTGACTTCAAGAGTCTGGGTCGAGTTCTTGTGAAGACCGTCCTCATGAGTGATTCAAGCCAAGGAGGAGGAAGTACCATCACCCAACAGCTTGCCAAAACCCTGTATCCGAGGGCTGACGTGTCCAGCAAGGTACCGGGATGGTCTAAGGTCAAGATGGTGTGGATAAAACTCAAGGAGTGGATCACTGCCGTAAAACTTGAGAGGGACTATACCAAGGAGGAGATTGTTGACATGTATCTCAACAGCATCTTCTTCGGAAGCAACGCATATGGAATAAAAGCCGCTTCCCAGACGTTTTTCGCCAAGGATCCGAAAGACTTGTCCGTTGAAGAGAGCGCCACTCTCATAGGAATGGTGAACAAGCCCACAAGATACAATCCCGCCATCAACCCCGACAAGTCCCTTGTCAGGCGCAATTTCGTGATCGGTCAGATGGAGAGGTCAGGATTCATCACCAAGGCTGAGAAAGACTCTATACAGCAGATTCCCATCTCCCTGTCCTACCAGATCCAGGACCATAATGCCGGATACGCTCCGTATTTCAGGGACATGCTCCGCCGTTATATGAACGCGACCAAACCCAAAAGGTCCGATTACACTGAGCGCGAGGACTTCTCAGTGGATTCCACACTCTGGGCCGATGACCAGCTTTATGGATGGCTCGAGAAGACCCGCAAACCCAATGGTGAGAAGTATGACATAGACCGCGACGGTCTCAAGATATACACCACCATCAACTATAAGATGCAGAAGTATGCCGAAGAGGCTGTCGCCGAGCATCTGGGCAAGGACCTCCAGAAGAGCTTCTGGAGAGACTTGAGGACAAAGAAGAACGCTCCGTTCTCGAACGATGTCCCTGATGAGACTGTACAGAGGGTAATGAACCAGGCCAGAAGATGGAGTGACCGTTGGCGCGTCCTCAAGAAAGAGGGACTCAGTGACGCAGAAATCACCAAGACCTTCTCCGAGCCCGCCAAGATGAGGGTCTTCTCTTGGGAAGGCAAGGGTTATATCGATACTACGATGACTCCGGATGATTCCATCCGTTATTATAAATCACATCTCCGTGCCGCATTCATGGCGATAGAACCTTCCACTGGTTACATCAGGGCATATGTCGGAGGACCCAACTACAGGTATTTCAAGTATGACAATGTCCGTCAGGGCAAACGCCAGATCGGTTCGACCGTGAAGCCTTTCCTCTACACCCTTGCGATGCAGGAAGGCATGACCCCTTGCGACAAGACTGTGTGCGTTCCTCAGACATTCATCATCGGCGACCAGACCTGGACACCGCGAAGCACGGACAATGCCGGCTGGATCGGGCAGACAGTTACGCTCAAATGGGGCCTGACCCATTCTTCAAACAACATATCCGCCTACCTTATGAAGCAGTTCGGCCCTGACGCGCTCGTCCAGATGATGAGAAAGATGGGCATAGGAAGCCATCTGGAGGCGGTACCTTCCTTGTGTGTGGGTTCCGCTGACCTTTCAGTGTATGAGATGGTCTCCGCATACAACACCTTCCCTTCCAAGGGAGTCTACGTGTCTCCTATGTTCGTCACCAGGATAGAGGACAATCAGGGCAATGTCGTCACTGAATTCACCAACCGGAAAAGGGAAGCGATCAGTGAACAGACGGCCTTCCTCATGGCGAACATGATGCAGAGCGTCATCACAAGCGGTACGGGTTCGCGTCTCCGCGGCAAATATGCCTTGAGGGGAGAGATCGCCGGGAAAACCGGAACGACTAATGACAACTCCGACGGATGGTTCATAGGTTACACGCCTTCAATCACCGCAGGAATCTGGGTTGGCGGTGAGGACCGTCAGGTCCACTTCCAATCCCTTGCTCTCGGAGGAGGTTCGAACATGGCACTTCCTATCTGGGGTATCTGGATGAACAAGATCCTCAAAGACGGTACTTTGGGTATCTCCGAAAGTGACAAGTTCATTCAGCCTGCGGGATCGAGCTTCGACCTCAGTTGTACAGGAGGGGATTCGGACGCCACTTCGTCCGTGGAGCAAAGAGAGGCGGATTTCTATTTCGATTAGTTCATTATATAACCTGACATGGGTAAATACAACAATATTGCAGTGATTTACGGAAGCGACTCCTCCGAATGGGAGGTGTCCTGCCGTAGCGGTGAGTACACGGCTTCGCATATTGACGAGACCGAATACAATGTTTATGAGGTGTTCGCAAGGTTCGGAAAGTGGCAGCTTGTCGCTTTCAAGAAGAAGAACTCCATGAGGGTGGCATTCCCTGAGATGGCCCGTCCCGAGGTGAGCAAGAATGATTTCTCCGTCACGGTATACGGCGAGAAAGTCAAATTCGATTTCGCTTACATCATGCAGCACGGTGCTCCAGGAGAGACAGGCCAGCTCCAAGGCTATCTCGAGATGCTCGGCGTCCCGTTCAGCAGTTGCAACGCTTTCGTCACCACAGTCATCTTTGACAAGTATTCCTGCAAGAGTTATATGAAGGACGTCGATTTCGTGAAACTTTCCGAGGACACTTTCGTCAGGAAGGGTGCTGACATCGAAGCTTTCTCGAAAGAAGCCGTCGCCCGCCTCGGCCTTCCCCTTTTCGTAAAGCCGACCAACGGAGGTTCCAGTTTCGGAATCACCAAGGTGAAGAAGGAAGAGGACCTTCCCAAGGCTATAAGGTATGCGTTCTCGGAAGGGCCCACTGTTATCGTCGAAAAGTACATTCCGGGAGAAGAGTTCACCTGTGCAGCATACACTGATGCTGAAGGCGTGAAGGCGCTTCCCGTGATCCAGATAGTCACCGACAACGAATATTTCGACTATGAGGCGAAATACAACGGCTTGAGTCGGGAAATATGCCCCGCTCCTATCAGTGAAGAGAAGTCTTCATTCATACAGGAGACCACCAAAAAGGTCTATTCCCATTTGGGATGCAAGGGCCTTGTGAGGATTGACTACATATATGCCGAAGACGGACTTTACTTCCTGGAAGTGAATGTTATCCCTGGAATGACCAACGCTTCGCTGGTGCCGAAGATGGTCCGTGCGGCCGGAATGGACATCACCTCATTCCTCACCACAATCATCGAAAACTCCTGACACGAAGGTTCAGGAACTTCAGATGCTTCTTTCGCAGTTTATAAAAGACGGGACATCCGCCCTTGAGGAGTTGTATCCTACGGCGGAAGCACATTCTGTCGTCCTTGCTTTGTGCGAACATGTTCTGGGCACCAAAAACTATACACACATAGTTGAGCCGTCTTATGAGATCGCTTCTTCAAAGCTGGACTCCCTTCTCGCTGCGTTTGAGCGCCTGAAGGGCGGTGAACCGATTCAATATGTTACCGGCCATGTTGAGTTCTACGGCCATGATTTCAAGGTGAATCCGAGTGTGCTCATTCCGAGGCCTGAGACAGAACTCCTTTGCAGGAACGCCATCGCTGCGGGGTCAAGGATCCAAAGGATGAGGATCCCTTATGGAAAGAAGGCTGATCCGGTCAGGATACTGGACTTGTGTACCGGCTCCGGGTGCATAGCCTGGACTCTCGCGTTGGCGATACCGGATGCCAGAGTTGTGGGAGTGGACATATCGGAAGAGGCTCTTGACCTCGCCAGAAGTCAGCCTTTCGGACAGGCTCTCAAGGAGGCGGCAGGCGCCAAGGCTCCCGAATTTGTTAAGGCTGACGTCTTGGATACTGAGCAGGATTTCCCTTATGGGGAATTTGATCTTATACTGAGCAACCCTCCATATGTCATGGAGAAGGAAAAGGCCCTCATGAGACGTAACGTTCTCGAGTTTGAGCCGGCCTCAGCCCTTTTCGTTCCGGATGATGATCCATTGATATTCTACCGTGCAATAGCCCGATGGAGCGGTAGATTCTTTTCCAATGACGGGACAGGCTTCACTGAAATCAATGAAGACCTTGGCACAGAGACGAAGGCCCTCTTTACGGAGGCCGGATTCAATTCCGTTGAGATAATCAAGGATTTCTACGACAAGAACAGGTTCGTCACTTACCGGAAACAGACTTCCGGTACTCTTTGACGGTCATTTCACACTTTCCGCAATCAAAGCCCAAAGAATATTTTCTTCCGTTGTTGAGGAGGAAAAGAGGACCGCTGTCAGATGCGCCCTGGTGGATCGGGCACATTCCCAGTTCGAACCGCACGCAGTATTTGCTTCTCATCAGCTCGGCATCGTCCCTTCCGGATAGTTCATAGGCGTCTTCTACGCTTTCCGCCCCGAGGGATTCCATGATCTTTCTTGAAAGAGAGTTCGAGCAGTTCCATTTGTAAGACACTTTCCCGGAGAAAAGGTCTCCCTTAAGGGGGAGCGGAGAATAACCTTTCATGGGGACGGTATTGCAGGTAATTGAGTCGAGCTCCTCTGCAAGAGACCTCCTGATACCGTTAATGGCTGCCGCTGGAAGGAAGGGGATGTCGTCCGTCAAAAGATCCGTATCCGGTGCCAAGAACGAGTAAATGCCCGAACTTTTCCCTATCTGTGCCGACATGGTCCGTTTCATCTGCTCGGGGTTTCTGGCTTTGTCTTGAGAGTCCACTTCCGAAAATGCTTTTCTTCCGTCTTCGCTTGTGGCTTCAGCCGTGAGAACATACCGGTCTCCCACGTTCTTGGAAGATAATCGGACTTTGACCCGGATTTGCCTTATGCAAGGGTTCGAGTCCATTTCCTTCTCGAAACTCTGGCTGAGATTTCTCCAGATGCGGTCACCTTTCCGGGCAGGTGCATCACTTCTGCATGTAATGGACAGACCGGAACATACATCACCTCTGAATCCGAGGATCTCATTTCCCCTAAGGATACCGAATCCGTCTCCGTTCGCAAGTTCCAATCCGGAAGGAACCATGCCTTTTTTGGGGGTCAAGGTGATAGTGGTGCTTCCGTCCCGGTTCTTTTTGATGGACTCGATCCTGCCTATCTCTTCGCCCATTCCCTTCGGGGTATCCATTGAGGACCACTTCCCGCGGTTCCCGTCAATGAAAAGGGATGTGTAACCCCTGTTGAATGTGCGGTCCGTCTTCGGGCTGAATCCCTTGGTGACCTTCCCGAAAGAAGAACGAGCGAATCGTCCTCCGTTTCTTTGGATAAGATCGTCCAAAGCCAACGAATACTCTCTGACGACGTTACGGACATAGGAGAGGTTCTTGAGCCTCCCTTCAATTTTGAATGAACATACACCGGCATCGGCAAGATCACCGAGCCGTGACAGAAGATTGTAGTCCTTGAGGGAAAGAATGGCCTTGTCCTTGAGAAGGACCTTCCCGTTTCCGTCCACCAGATCATACTTTGAGCGGCATGCCTGGATGCACTCTCCGCGGTTGGCGCTCCTTCTTTCTATGTTCTGTGAAAGATAACATTGCCCGCTGTAGCAGACGCAGAGTGCGCCGTGGACGAAGAACTCGATTTCAGAGGAGACGGCTTCGCGTATTTCACGTATCCTGTCCAAGGACATCTGACGTTCAAGCACGAGTCTTGAGAACCCTAGTGCCTCGTACCTTTTGGCGTCCTCGACAGTCCTTATGGCGCATTGGGTGGAGGCGTGCAAAGGGATTCTGAGGCCTCTTTCTCTAGCTAAGGCGGCGACAGCCAGATCCTGCACTATGAAAGCATCGGCGCCGGCATCTGCGAGAGCCTCCATCATGTTTCCGGCTTCCTCGATTTCCTTGTCGAAGAGGATAGTGTTGACTGTGACGAAGATGCGTGCGCCGAACTTGTGGGCATAGCGGCAGAGCTCCTCAATGTCGGAGACAGGATTCCCGGCTGAATGCCTTGCCCCGAATCCCGGACCGGCGATATAAACGGCATCGGCACCGCAGTCTATAGCTGCGATGCCGATTTGTAGGTTTCTGGCGGGAGCCAGCAGTTCAAGGTATTCCATGAAAGTGGCCCGCTAAGTGATACTACTTGTTCAGGGCGTCGACCATCTTCTGGGCGTCAGCATAACCGGCGGAGACGGCCTTCTTGTAGAACTCAAGAGCTTTAGCCTTGTTGTTCTGTCCCTGATAAAGAGCACCTACGGTGTAGGCGATGGCGCCGAAGTTCTTGTTCTTGGGGTCAGCCTCGAGGAACTTCTCGTAGTACTTGATCGCGTCAGCGGTCTTGTTGAGCTTCTGGGAAGCGGAAGCGGCGAGCTGATAAGCTGCGGCGTTGGAGATGAGTCCCTCCTCGTCAGCCTTGCTGATCATGGAGACCACATCAGCGTTCTTTCCGTCCTTGAGTGCTGCCTGAGCGTCCTTGAGGACGATGTTGCCGAGCTGCTTCTTGGCGTTCTCTTCCTGGCCGTTTGCCATAGCGAGGTTGAAGGCCTCTTTTGCACCTTCTACATCACCTGCGGAATTCAGAGCCTGTCCAAGGTAGAGAGCGGCGTTTCCGTTGCTGTAACCGGGATCGATCTCGACAGCCTTCTTGAGGCTCTCTGCTGCGGCTGCCATATCCTTTGCCTGGATGGCTGCCCTACCTGCAGAGAAGTAAGCCGCGGGAATGAGGGGTTCTGCCTCAAGCTCCACTTCGTCAACACCATAATCCTTGGCGATCTTTACGGCCTCCTGGAATTTGTCGGCTGCGGCGGTGAAGTCCTTGTTGTTGAAGAGTTCCTTACCCATTGAGAGAACAACGGCAGGTATGATGTTCTTGCAGTTGGCGACAATTTCCGCACCTTCATCACCCAAAGCCTCAGCGGCCTTGAGGGCATCCTGGAAAGATGCTAATGCGGCTGCCCTGTCACCTTCTGCGAGTTGTGAGGCCCCATTGTTGTAGGTCTCGGTTACAGAAGCGAGGTCCTGGGCGGACACAAATGCGGCTGACATCAAGATTGCAGCCAAAGCGAGAAATACTTTTTTCATGATCTATAAAGGGTTTTATTATACTTTCGTTCGCACGAACGGCAAAAATAGTAAAAATAAACTTTAATTTTGCGTAAAACTTGACAAAATGGCTAGTGCACACTATAAAACATCTATAAAGGACATCTACAGCAGCTTCATTCGCCATGTCGCGTTGTCGCTTCTGGGATTGCTGATTCCAATAATTGTGCCAGCTACGGATTTGCCTAAATTGGCGAAGGGGGCCAACGTACATAACGGAACTCTTGAAAATGGTGTAAACTACTATGTAGTAACCAATAAGACACAAAAAGGGAAGGTCGATATCGCTCTTGTCCAGAAGGTCGGTACGGGAATGGAAGGCGTGAAGGAAGCGGGATCTTCCGTGGTCATTGCCCGAGGATCCCTCTCAGAAGTGTCCCATTTTTCCGACCAGTCGCCTCAGGATTTCATGGCGTCCAACGGTTTGTGGCCGGGTAAAGAAGGATACGTCGATGTCAGGGAAGACGCTACTATATACAGGTTCAATGAAATTGATCTTCCCTTCAAGACGAGCGCTATCGACTCCACACTGCTGCTTATTTTTGATATAATAGGCAGGGACAACGGAAGAATGACCCATCTGTATTCTCCGCAGAACCAGGCTATAGTGATCTCAGGGGATATAGACGCTTCCGTGGTGCTCGGGAAGATGTTCATGCTTTCTATGCTCGTCGGAAAGCAGAAGGCGTACGGGACCGACAGTTTCTACAGCTGGAGGGCAAAACCCCGTGCGACGGTCAATACAGGTCCCGCACCTTCACCATTGACATCTTCGGTCATAGCGGACTATTCCTCTCCCAGGCCCTCTCTTGAGGATATGGAGACAGTCCAGCCGCTGGTCTCAGAGAAGTATGCTGACGAACTCGGAATAATTCTCCGCAAGCGTATCAAGGCCGCTTTGAGAGAACGTGGGATTCCGATGGCTTCTGTTGACTTCAGCTACATCCCCGGCTCCAGGACTTCCGGGGATGAACACTATCGTATCGGTGTCACGACATCATCTTCCCGACTTGAAGATGCCACGGAGGTCCTGTCAACAGTGTTGGCCGACCTTGATAGCGGTGGAGTGTCTCCGGAAGAGTACCTTGACTCCATGACCGGCAACAATATGGCGATGCTGGCGAACAACAAAGGAGACGCCCTTCCCAACAGCTGGTACCTGGACCAGTGCATTTCCGCTTTCCTGTACGGCTCTTCGTTGGCGCCCCGTTCGGAGCAGATAAAGTTCTTCACCAGCAAGAACCTGTCCAATGATGAAGGCACGCGTCTTTTCAACAACTTCGTATCCGCACTGCTTGACAGGACACGCAACCTTACCCTGGATGTTTCTTCTGAGAGTGCAGACCCGGATGCGATCCTCAAGCTTTTTGACAGGACATGGACTGAGAGGACGTTCCGCAGTTCGGAACTTTACCGAGCTGACAACTCTGACACTACCCGCTTGAAGAAACCTGCTGTCAAGGTCAAAGTCAGCATAGACAATGCTGAACCTCTTTCCGGAGGAAGGGTCTGGACTTTCTCCAATGGTATCAAGGTGATATACAAGAAGGTCTCAAGTCAGGACATATTCCATTATTCTTGGCTTCTCAAAGGCGGTTATTCCGGGGTTCCGGATCTCCGTACCGGAGAAGGTGCGTACATTTCAGATATGCTGTGGCAGGAGAATGTCGCTGGAATGACGTCGAATGATTTCAGGGACATGCTGACCGCGAACGGAATCACGATGGACGCCGAGGTGACAGTTTCCGACTTCCGGATAAGCGGATACGCTCCATCCAGAAGAATCAATCTTGTAATGAAGTCCCTGCTTGCCCTGGCGAATGAGCGTGAAATCAATCAACGGTCATATAACGCTTACAGAAGGAACGAGGCCTTGAGAAGGGACATTGAAGCAGGAGGACTCGAATGGAAGAGAAGCATTCTGGACAGTCTGCTCTCCCCCGGTTCTGATTATACCCGATACAAAAGACCGATCGATCTTTCCGATGACTTCAACAGGAGGTGTGAAAGATTCTTCGGCGACCAGTTCTCCAAAATGAATGACGGCGTCTTGATTATCGTGGGCAACTTCCCCGAGGCCACCCTCAAGAAGATACTGATCCAATACATGGGCGGATTCAGGACCGAAAAGGTTGCGACGTTCAGGACGCGCAGCCAGGCCAATCCCGTTCCCGGAACGAAGGTGAAGTACGCTGACGGACCGGTACCTTCGGTCGACCTCGCCTTCAGCGCTGCTGTGGATTATACTGTGGACAATCTCCTTGCCGGGGAACTCGCCGCTTATTTCATGGAGGACGTGATTGCCGATGAGGCCGCCAGCGCCGGATGGTATGTGACATCCGACTGGCGTTTCGACCTTTTCCCTGAAGAGCGTTTCTACATGACAATGTCAATGATGCCTTCAGCTCCTGAAGGTCTTCCCGCCACTTTGATGCCCGAGGATTCTTCCGAGGAAATGCTTTCGAGGGTCAACGCTGCGATAAGGAAGGCAGGTTCCATGAAGATAAGTCCGGACCTTGCCAAAGCCGGCAGGACAATGCTCAGCAACTCCGTGTCATCGTGGAGCAGCGATCCCGAGATGATCATCCGGATGATGATACTCAGATATTCATATGGGAAGGATCTTATGAGCAACCAGTCGGAGAAGGTGAATTCCGTCACTTCCCAGAAAATAGAGGCAATGCTCAAAGCTCTCTCCGAAGGAGCTATCGCCCAATATGTCGTGAGGAAGGATCCTCCCGGCGAGGTCATAGAAGAGCCGGCAGTGAAAGAAGACTCCTATCCGAAGGTCGGTCCTTATCCCGTCCCCGAATCCGACACTACACGTAATGCTGCATATTATCGTTACTTGTTCCAAGGGGGGTCTGTACCACCGGCTGACGACTATTGGAATCCGGTGGAAATAGAGCATGGGGCGGCACTGATGAAGAAGGAATCCGAGGAAGAACTGCTTCGACAGGAGGCGGATGCTGAAGACAATAAAGAAGAGGAAGAGTGATATGGCCAGAGAAGATTTCGGAACGATAGTCCAGATAGGCGATGTGCTTATTTCGGAGGAGGTTGTGACAGAGTATTTCGCATGTGATTATGAAACATGCCGTGGCAAGTGCTGCATAGTCGGGGACAGCGGGGCTCCTCTTCTTGAGGAAGAACTCGGCTCAATCGAGAGGAACTACTCCAGATACTCGGACCTCATGCAACCGAAGGGAAGAGCGGCAGTTGACGCCAAGGGCTTCTTTGACATTGACCGTGACGGTGACCTGGTGACTCCTCTTTGCGAGGGATCTGAAGAGTGTGCATACTGTTTTTTCGAAGGGGCCGGGAACTGTTTCTGCTCGATGGAACGCAGATGGTTCGAGGGCAAGTGTGACTTCAGGAAACCGATCTCATGTCAGCTTTATCCCATCCGTGTCACAAAGATGCCCGGAGGAGGGGAAGCTCTGAACCTTCACCGCTGGGACATATGCAAAGATGCCTTCGCGAAGGGTAAACGCGAGGGCATCAGAGTGTATCAGTTCCTCAAAGATCCCATTGTCCGTCAATGGGGGGAGGAATTCTATGACATGCTTTGTGCGGCCGCCCGGAAGATAAACTCCGAGGAATAGAAATCATTCTCCTACAGGCTCTGCCGGAGGAGCATCCAGAAGCGCTTTCGCAGCTTCATAATCTTCGGCATTCACTTTCACCTCCACACTGTTGAGTGCAGCATTGATGCAGGGAAAAGTGGACGTCTGCCTGAATATCTGGGCAGGAATCCCGTTGTCGCGAAGAAGACCTGCGGTCACTTCGGCGCTGAACTGGTCGGCGAAAGTCGCCACCACTTTGAATTCTTCTTCCATGGTATATGTGATTTGAACAGTTGAGCCGGAATCAATTGGCTTCCCCTCTCGCCTTGCTCTCTATGGCATAGACCAGACGGACTACATCTTTTCTCAGTCCTTCCATCTGGAATCCGGTGATATCTCTTGTAAGTGTTATCCTGTCCTCCAGCATTCTGGTCAGTCTGGAAAGGCCGCCGTTCCTTCTGAAGGTGAGGTTTTCCCCTTCTTCCGATTCGAGGGAATATCCCCTTTCCTCCATCGCTGTTATTACAATTGGACGGATTTCATTGTATTCTCCGGGAACGATAACATCTTTCTTCATGAACCCGAACGAAGGGTAGAGGGCGGAAAGGAGAGCGAAAACAATGGCGATCTGCCACAAGGAATTGTATCCGTTCTTGAAAAGGGAATTGATATCAGTGTCAAGATATCCTACGGCCATAAGGATGCCAAACATTATCGCCACTATGATGACAATGTAGAAGAAGTACTTGACTGCTCGGATTGCGTATTTCATGGTAAAAAGCACGGGATTGTTTCCGCCCGTTGTTGCAAATATAACTAAAGTTATTTGTCGGTGTGCATAATCTGAGGAATCAATACCCTATTCATCATTCGCATATTGCACGAATTTTGTTACTTTTGCATCCGGAGAAACAACATTAATATTAGAATATCATGACAGAAGATCCGCTAGAGCGTATTGAACGCGAAGAGAAACAGAAGAAAAACCAGAACCTCAAAGCGGCTGTTTGGGTGCTTGGAGCGATATGTGCTGCCCTTATCGGCATCCTGGGATTCCTGCAGTACAAGCAGGCTTCAGTCCGTAAACTGATCAAAACTGATTCGGACAGCGTAAGCACTTCCGGCTCATTTTATGCACTAGTTGAGGAGCTCAATGACGAAAAACAGGACCTCATCAAACAGATGGAGGATCTGCAGAAGGATTATGAGAGCCTCTCTTCAGATTATGACAATATCAATTCCCAGCTTGATACATCAAGGGCCGAGGTCGCTCAGTTGATTGAGAAAATCAAATCCACTGACGCTACGAACCGCACGAAGATGCGCCAGTACGAGAAGGAACTCGGAACCCTGCGATCGATTATGCGTAATTACATCTCCCAGATAGACTCACTCAATACCCTCAATCATAAATTGACTGCGGATGTCGCCGCTGCGAGAAAGGAAGCTGAGGAAAGCAAGAAAGTCAATGAAGAACTCACCCAGCAGGTTGAGTCTCTTGCTGGCCAGGTCGCTGCCGGCTCTGTGCTCAAGGCCAGGGGAATCACCATCAACGCATACAATTCGGCTGATAAGATCACTGACAGGAGCAGCAGGGTAATCAGGCTCATGACTTCACTGAGTCTCGTTGAGAATGATCTCGCTCCCAAGGGTCCCGTCCGCGTTTACATCCGCGTGAAGGATCCTGACGGAATCATCCTTACAAACAGTGTTAGGACGTCATTCACATTTGCGGGTGAGACCATGGTCGCTTCAGCGTCCCGTGAAGTTGATTACGAAGGACACGAAGTGGATCTGTCCATCTACCTCAATGAGATTGAATCTTACGTGAAGGGAATCTACACAGTGGACGTCTACACGGAACAGGCATTCCTCGGATCGGCCGAGCTCATGCTCAGGTAGAGATGATCTACGTCCACGTCCCTTTCTGTAAATCATTCTGCATCTACTGCGGTTTCTATTCAGAGAACCTTTCGAGGTGCGGAGGTGAAAGGGCGGCGGAAGAGTGGTCCAGACTGGTAAGGGAAGAGGCTTCCTTAAGGAAGGAAGAGATCCTTTCCTCTGCAGAGGTGGACACATTGTACATAGGAGGCGGCACCCCATCGGTGCTGCCCCTTTCTGTTATCGAGGATACGGTTTCATTCCTGAAAGCCATACTCGGCAAAAAAGATGAGGGCTCCTTTGAGGAATTCACCATCGAGGTCAATCCGGATGATATAGTGAAGAACGGAAAGGCCTATCTTGAAGGCCTTTACAAGGTCGGTGTGAACCGGGTCAGCATGGGTGTCCAGTCCTTCGATGACAATATCCTCCATTGGATGGGGAGGAGACACTCCTCGGATGATGTTCTGAAAGCAGTAGATATGATAAGGGATGCGGGCTTCCGTAATCTCAGCATTGATCTGATTTCCGGTATATCAGGTCTGTCGGATGATGTTTGGGAGGAGACTTTGTCCAAGGCGGTCTCACTGTCCCCTGAACATATTTCAGCATACCAGTTGTCTGTCGAAGAGGGCAGCGCCCTTGACGATCTGGTGTCCAGAGGTGGTTATGTGGAGGCGGATGAGACCCGATGCGAAAGGCAGTACGGAATCCTCTGTCGTTACTTGTCCCAATCCGGGTATGATCATTATGAGGTGTCGAACTTCTGTAAGCAAGGATTCCGGGCGGTGCACAACAGCGCATATTGGAAGAGGGTCCCATATGTCGGTCTTGGACCGGGCGCCCACTCTTTGGACGGAGAACGTCTCCGTAAATGGAATTCCGAATCCTTCCCCGAGTACTCTTCGTCCAGTGAGACTCTGTCTGAAGAAGACCTCAAGGTGGAGAGAATCATGCTTTCGCTGAGGACTTCGGACGGAATACCCGTCGAAGATCTTTTATCCCTTTCTGGGGAAGGTAAGGTCAACTCGCTTATGGACGAAGGGGCACTCGTATTGGATGGGGGACGTATCCGCATACCGGAAAAATGTTTCTTCACATCTGACAGCATAATAAGGGATTTGCTGTAAGATGATATGCGATTTTTCCGTATCTTGGGAAGAATCAAAAAAACACAGTCATGAACAAGTATTTCGCCAGAGTTGAGGCCATCCGGGAGATGATGTCCTCCCGTGGTTGGGATGCAGTGATTATCACGGGGTCGGATCCCCACAACAGCGAATATCCCTCTCCCAGGTGGAAACAAGTCGAATGGGTGAGCGGATTCTCCGGTGAGGCAGGAGATATCGTCATAACGATGGACCATGCCGGCTTGTGGACGGACACCAGGTATTTCATACAGGCGGGGAAGGACCTTCCCGGAACAGGGATCGAACTGCACAAGATGAGAGTGCCCGAACAGGTCCCTATTCCCCAGTGGTTGGCCACCGAGGCTTTCCCAAGTGAAAAAAGCAGGGTGATTGTAGCGGTTGACGGCCTGTCACAGACCATAGAGTCAATAAATGAGATCGCCGCGGCTTTCCGTTCTGAAGGCAGGACGGATTTCAGTGACGATTCGCAGGCAGAACCCTCGTTCAGGATTGTGGATGCTCCGGACATGCTGGATTCCCTCTGGGACGACAGGCCGATGATACCAGTAAGTCCTATTATCACACTGGGGGCTGACATTTGTGGGCAGTCCAGGGAGGAGAGGATCACAATGCTCAGGAAGTTTCTGGTCCGCAATGCATGTGATGCCATACTTCTTACCAGTCTTGATGAGATTGCCTGGGTGCTCAATGCAAGAGGCAGCGACATAGCCTACAACCCTGTCGTGATTTCTTATCTGCTCGTTACGCTTGACAATGTGCAGTGGTTCGTCAGGAAGAACGCCTTCTCCCCATTGGATGAGGACACCAAGGAGAGTTTCCAGGAGATTCGGGGTGACGGAATAGACATAGAAGAATACGATGAAGTCGGATTCACACTGGCTTCGCTCGAAGATGTCAGCAAACTGTATGTCGATCCGTCAAGCCTCAACTATAACCTTTACCTTACCATCGAAGGCGGGTCTCTGAGCGGCAATGTCATCTACGGACCTTCTCCAGTCCCCCTCTGGAAATCCGTCAAGAATCCCACAGAAATCGCCGGCATGAAGGAGGCGCATCTTGAGGACGGCCTTGCGATGGAGAGGTTCCTGTATTGGCTGGAACGGCAGATGGATCTTGGATATCCTGTGTCCGAGCGGGATGCTGCTGTGATGTTGGGTTCACTTCGTGAAAGCATCTCCGGATACAGAGGAGACAGTTTTGAGACAATCTCCGCTTACGGTAAAGGAGCCGCTCTGCCGCATTATATGACCCCGAAAGATGATGCGCCATTGCTTGAAAGGCACGGCTTGTATCTTTGTGATTCGGGCGGGCAGTATCTTTTCGGGACGACTGATATTACGAGGACAGTCCCTCTCGGACCTTGCACTGCTTTGGAGAAGGAGGACTATACGCTTGTCCTTAAAGGTATGATAGATCTTGCGATGGCGGTGTTCCCGGCAGGTACCGCCGGATGTCAGATTGATGTTCTGGCGCGTTCTCCGCTATGGCAGCACAAACGCAATTTCGGGCATGGCACAGGGCATGGTGTAGGATTCTATCTGTGTGTGCATGAAGGTCCCCAGGACATCAGGCAGAATTTCAGGAACCAACCTCTTCTTCCGGGTATGATAACATCAGACGAACCCGGAATATACAGAGAAGGTATGCACGGGGTCAGACATGAGAATCTTCTCCTTACGGTCGAAGCCGGAAACAACGGTTTCGGCAAGTGGTACGCTTTCGAGACTCTGACTTTGTGCCACATAGATACGGCTCCTGTAGTGAAGGAACTGCTTGACCGCAAAGAATTGGAATGGTTGAACGAATACAACGCCAATGTCTATAGGGTGCTTGCTCCGAGACTTCCTGATCCTGTAGCGGAGTGGCTGAAAGAAAAGACCGGACCCGTCTAGGAGGCGGATCCGGTCAGCAATCTCATTTGCTTCCCAGTCTTTTTTTCAGTTTCCTGACGATGTTCAGGAGATGGACATCGAAGGGGATGTCTGTTGACACTTTGTGAAGACCGGAAGCGAACAGGTTCATGGGAGTGAAGGAGTCCTTGACGCCATCGAAGTTCTTCGAGATGCGTTTCTCCTTCTTCCTCAGCTTGCTGTGAAGCTGCTGTTGGGCCTTGTCGAGGTCCTCCAGATTTTTGATGTCCTTGTACTTGATCATGATTCGGCCTCCTCATCTTCTTCGTCCTCATCGAAGAACAGCTTGATGAAAAGCTTCACGAAACTGTCGAGGAACAGTTTTCCACGGACTTTCCACAAACAGAAAGTCACGATTCCGAAAATGACTGCTACGATGAAGGCTCCTCCTGCATAGCTTCCGATCATCTGTCCAAGGAGGAGGATGACTCCGAAAGCGACGGCAAGCAGAACGATCGAACCGGAGAACAGTACCAGGATCATCGAAAGTAGGTGGTTCAGTGAAAGGGAAAGTCCTTTCACGGTACGCAGCTTCAGGTCATCGACCCTCAGGTCGACGTATTCTCTGGCATTCTTGCCGAGATCTTCCATCGGCTTTGTGAACTCACCCATCTCTTATGCTTCTACAGGATCCTGCTCGTCGATGATTTCCTCTTCCTTTGAAAGGGCTTTCTCCAGACGGTCGAGCTGGTCAAGGATCTTCTCTTTTGCATCTTCCTTGAAAGCTGCGCCCTGTTCTGCGAGGGTCTTCTTGAGGGCGTTCATCTCCTTCCTGGCGTAACGTGCCCTGACGTGGAGTTCATGAGCTTTCTCTTCAGTTATGTCCTTAAGGCTGTCATAACCCTCAGATGCGGCTTTTTTGATTTTTTCGCGTGTTTCTTCTCCTTTGTCGGGAGCGAAAAGAATGCCGAGGACAGCTCCTGTGGCTGCACCTGCGATAAGTGCGAACAATGATTCTGCTTTCATGGTTTTTAGTATTTCAAGTGTTTATTCCAATTACATTTATGACCCGTGATACAATTGGGTATCCGGACGATTGACAATATAGCAAAATAATGGCCAAACTCAAAAAACTATGACAAATAGTGCAAAAAAAGAGCATTTGTCATGCAGTGCTGGCAATGTGGGGCGGATGACTGTCCGCCCCGCTTCCCGGCAAGCCGATGAGGCTTTATTTGTTGAGTTCGTCTGCGCTCTTGATGAATTTGGCGAGGTCCTCGTCGGAGACATGGTAGTTCTGCATTTCACCGGAGAAGTACTGGTCATATGCAGCCATGTCTACGAAACCGTGTCCTGAGAGATTGAAGAGGATAGTCTTCTTCTCACCGGTTTCCTTGCACTTGAGAGCTTCCTGGATGGTAGCCGCAATGGCGTGGCAGGATTCAGGTGCGGGGATGATGCCTTCGGTACGTGCGAACAGAACGCCTGCCCTGAAAGAATCCAGCTGTTCAATGTCCACCGCCTCCATGAATCCGTCCTTCATCAGCTGGGACAGGATGACACCGGCTCCGTGATAGCGGAGACCTCCGGCATGGATTGATGCGGGCTTGAAGGAGTGTCCGAGGGTGAACATCGGAAGAAGAGGAGTCATTCCGGCCTCGTCGCCGAAGTCGTATTCGAACTTTCCTTTGGTGAGCTTGGGGCATGAATAAGGCTCAGCAGCGATGAATCTGGTCTTCTTTCCGTCCTGGATGTTGTGGCGCATGAATGGGAAGGCGATTCCGGAGAAATTCGATCCTCCGCCGAAGCATGCGATGACGATGTCAGGATATTCTCCGGCGAGTTCCATCTGCTTTTCCGCCTCAAGACCGATGATGGTCTGATGCATACAGACGTGGTTGAGCACAGAACCGAGAGCGTATTTGCAGTTGGGGGTGGATACTGCAAGCTCAATGGCCTCTGAAATCGCACATCCGAGTGAACCTCTGTCATTAGGGTTGACAGTGAGAATGTCTTTTCCGGCCCTGGTCGACATGGATGGTGAAGGGGTGATGGCGGCACCGAAGGTCTGCATGATGGAACGGCGGTAAGGCTTCTGCTCATAGCTGACCTTCACCATGTAAACCGCACAGTCGATCCCGAACTTCTTGGTGGCATAAGAAAGGGCTCCTCCCCATTGTCCGGCACCGGTCTCGGTCGTGAGGTTGGTGACGCCCTGCTCTTTGGCGTAATACGCCTGAGCGATCGCTGAGTTCAGTTTGTGGCTTCCTGCCGGGCTGACCGACTCGTTCTTGAAGTAGATGTGGGCGGGGGTTCCAAGCGCCTCTTCAAGTTCATAAGCTCTGACAAGAGGAGTGCAGCGGTAGGCAGCATACTGCTCCCTTACAGCCTCGGGGATGGGGATCCATTCATCGGTCTGGTTGAGCTCCTGGTCTGCGCAGGCCTTGCAGAAGATGGGATAAAGATCCTCTGGAGTAAGAGGCTGATGTGTGGCGGGATGGAGGAAAGGGAGAGGCTTGTTGGGCATTACAGCCTGGATGTTGAAATAATGGGTGGGGATTTCACTCTCGGGGAGCAAGAATTTTTTCTGTCTCATGATTTGTTAGCGTTTTATTGGGTTTATAATATATGCTGAGTGTATAAAATAAGGGACCGGCCTTTGTGGCCAGCCCCTTTTGATTCCTTTGTGCTGTTTCCGCTAGATTATCATCTTTGCCTGAAGGAAGGCGTTGAACGCAGTAGCAATGAATAACAGCATAATCAATGTGGCCACTATGATGCCTATTACTTTGAGTCTCTTCATCCAAATCTGGTTGTTCCAACCGACCGTCTGGAACATGCTCCAGAAGCCATGGCAGAGGTGAAACCATATTGCCACGAACCAGAGGGTGTAAATAACCAGGACCCACCATCGTCCGAATGTCGCGGTGAGAAGGTCATAGGGGTTTTCTGCCTCTCCGCCGATGAAATCCTGAAGCTGCATCTTGGCCCAGAAGTGGGTCAGATGGAAGAACAGGAGACCGAGGATGATGATGCCGAGAACGAACATGTTCTTGGCTGACCATGAGTCTGCAGCTGCTTTGCTGGCAACCTCATAGCGTTTGAAACCTCCGCGTGCCTTGTTGTTGTACCAGGTCAGATAGATTCCGTAACCGATGTGAACGAGGAAACCGAGGGCGAGCACGGGGACCATGATGTCTACTATAGGGAGCGCCATGAAGTCGCAACCCTTCTGGAACAGACCATCCACTGCTCCGAATTCGCCAGTGAAAGAGTCAATCACAGAGAAGAAGTTGATGGTTCCGTGAAGCAGCAGGAAGACGATGAGGAATGCACCGCTTACTGCCTGAATCAGCTTCTTTCCGATTGAATAATGGAATGCGTTTGCCATATAGTTTTGTGAATAATTGTTCTTGACGGGTGTCCAATAATGCAAATATAGAACGTTTCTTGCAAGTTTCATAATAATTTCGGAAATTTGTTTCGATTACAGGGGATTCCCTGTTACAACTTTTTGATTTGACATTTTTCCGGAACAACAACTTTCTCTATGTACAAAAGGGTACTGCTTAAATTGAGCGGCGAAAGCCTTGGAGGGCCTGCAGGAAAAGGCCTTGATACAGCATCACTGGCAGCATACGCTGAAGAAATAGCATCGGCGGCGAAAGCCGGACTCCAGATCGCCATAGTCAATGGTGGGGGAAACATTTTCCGCGGACTTCAAGGAGTGGGCAAAGGATTCGATCGCGTAGATGGAGACAAGATGGGGATGCTTGCCACCGTGATCAATTCTCTTGCTCTGTCGATGTTCATCAAGGAACAGGGAGTTGAGGCCAAAGTATTCACTGCCACCCCTATGGAGCCGGTGGCCAAATACTACATGAGGGACGATGCCGTCGAAGTTATGGAAAGAGGCGGAGTCGCTCTTATCGCCGGGGGAACGGGCAATCCTTTCTTCACAACGGATTCCGGTGCGGCTCTGAGGGCTCTCGAAATCAAGGCGGATGCTCTCCTTAAAGGTACAAGAGTCGACGGTGTGTATACAGCTGATCCCGAGAAGGATCCCACAGCCACCAAGTACGATTCCCTCACTTTCGATGAGGCCATAGAGAAGAGGCTGAAGGTCATGGACCAGACGGCATACTCTTTGTGTAGGGAGGGCAACATGCCGATCATTGTTTTCGACATGAATTGCAAAGGCAACCTTACCAAACTCCTGGAAGGAGAGAAAGTGGGGACCCTTGTACATGTATAACTATCAAGTCAAACCATATAACAAGTAATACGATGCTACCAGAGAACGCAAAGCAGATCATCAACAAATCGGAAGAGAAGATGCAGGATGCGATAGACTTCCTTGAGGAGGACCTCAAGACCTACCGTGTCGGAAAAGCAAACCCTTCCATCTTCAATAATGTTGTGGTGGATTATTATGGATCTCCCACTCCGTTGAACCAGGTCGCTTCCATAACCACCCCTGATGCAAAGACCATCACAATCCAACCTTGGGAGAGGAATCTCATCGGCAAGATCGAGAAGGCCATCCTTGACGCCAATCTCGGACTCACTCCTTCGAACAACGGCGAGGTGATCCGTTGCGTTGTTCCCGCCCTTACCGAGGAAAGGAGAAAAGACCTCATCAAGAAGGCCAAGGCTGCCGGAGAGAACGCCAAAGTGGTGATAAGGAACGCAAGACGTGACGCCGTTGACCAGCTGAAGAAAGCCCAGAAGGCCTCTGAAATCACAGAAGACGCTCAGAAGGAAGGTGAGGAAGAGGTCCAGAAGGTCACAGACAAGAAGGTCAAGGCCGTGGACGGAATCATTTCCGCCAAAGAAAAGGAGATTCTTACCGTTTAGGTTGTTTTTTACGAAAATTACCTATATTTGCTCCCGTTATGGCAAGTACACGATTTTTCAGCTTCGGTTTTTATTATTACTATTATCGTATAGGATGATAGACCGGACATTGTGTACCATAGCGTGAAATTTATTTGTGGGCTGTCCGGATCCGGGTGGCCCACATTTATATATAGACGGACTTATAATGATATTTATGAAAAAAGTAGCCATTCAAGGATTTTCAGGCTGCTTCCATGAGGAGGCTGCAAGGAAGTTCTACGAAGAGCACTTCGACATGGTTCCCGGTATTGTCGAGTGCAACACTTTCGATGACTTGTTCGAGGCGATGGACGCCGGAGAGGCGGATGCCGCAGTCATGGCAATTGAGAATACTATCTCAGGAGGTCTCATCCCCAATTTCGACCTTTTGAGGAAGAATCCCCAGAAGATAAAAGGCGAAGTCTACCTCCATATCCACCAAAATCTTATGGCTCTCCCCGGCCAGAAACTGGAGGACATAAAGGAGGTCAGGACACATTACATGGCAATCAACCAGACCAGGGCCTTCTTTGAGAGGAAATGCCCATGGATCAGGCTCATCGAATCCGAGGATACGGCCAAGAGCGCCGCAGACCTTGCGAAATCCGGTCATATGGGAGTAGGTGCGGTTGCGTCATCTTTGGCGGCGGAAAGATTCGGACTGGAGATTCTTCAGAGTTCGATAGAGACTTACAAGCAGAACTATACCCGTTTCCTCATCCTGGATGATTCAATCAGAATCCCAAAGGAAGAAATCAACAAAGCGTCCCTTTGTTTCACACTTCCCCATAAACCGGGCTCCCTTGCACATATCTTGACGATACTCTCGTTTTATGACATGAACCTTACGAGAATCCAGTCCCTTCCCATTCCTGGGATGAAATGGCAGTACTTTTTCTATGTTGATATAAGATTCGACAGTTACGAAAGATATACCCAGGCTCTCGCGGCTGCAAGACCGCTTATCGAGGATCTGGACATCCTTGGGGAATACCGTTCAGCATGGGGGAAAAATAAAGAAATCACGACAGTATGATCATACAACCAGCAGACAGGACTTCAAGTGTCCAGGAATACTATTTCTCAAGGAAACTCAAGCAGATAGCAGTTGTTAACGAGGAACGGAGAGCCGCCGGCCTCTCTCCCGTCATCAACCTGGGTATCGGGGCTCCTGACGGCATGCCGCCGTCAGAGGCCATCCTCACCCTGGTAGAAACAGCTCAACTCCCCGGGAACCACGCATACCAGAGCTATGTCGGCCTTCCTGAATTAAGGGGAGCATTCGCTGATTGGTACTCCCGTTATTACGGCGTCATCCTCAATCCTGCCAATGAGATACAGCCATTGGTCGGTTCGAAGGAGGGTATACTCCTGACATCCTTGGCTTTCATAAACAAGGGAGATAAAGTGCTCGTCCCGGATCCGGGGTATCCTACATATACCTCAGCATCCAGAATGGTCGAGGCGGAGATCCTTACCTATGACCTTAAGGAAGAGAACGGCTGGTGGCCGGATTTTGATGCACTTGAGTCTATGGACCTTTCAGGAGTGAAGATTATGTGGGTCAATTACCCTCATATGCCCACCGGTGCGAAAGCTTCACGGGAGCTTTACGGAAAGATAGTGGACTTCGCCCTCCGTCACCGTATCCTTGTCGTGAATGACAATCCCTACAGCTTCATTCTAAATGATGATCCGATCTCAATTCTTTCCGTCGACAGGGCGAAAGAATGTTGCCTGGAGCTGAATTCCCTCAGCAAGGCTCATAACATGTCCGGTTGGAGAATAGGGATGATCGCGGGAGACAAGGAACTCATATCTGAGGTTCTGAAAGTCAAAAGCCAGATGGACTCCGGAATGTTCAAGCCTCTGCAGTTGGCGGCGGTCAAAGCTCTTTCCCAAGGGCCGCAGTGGTTTTCGAAGCTCAATTCCTCATATAAGGAAAGAAGGGTTCTTGCCGGGGAGATCTTCGATGTGATCGGTGCGAGTTATGACCACTCTTCTTCAGGCCTTTTCCTTTGGGGAAGGGTAACCCCTGACAATCCTTTCGCGAAATCCGAGGAAGAAGACGGACGGAGTCTCGGGGAAAGAGTTTCCGACGCGATATTCAGAAAAAGCGGAGTGTTCATCACTCCCGGATTCATTTTCGGGAAGAACGGGGAAGACTACATCAGGATTTCCCTTTGTGCGAAACCGGAGGTGCTTGCCGGTGCAAAGGAACTTGTCAAAAATGCAATAACAGCCAAGCTATGATTGTAGGAATTATAGGAATGGGCCTTATAGGAGGCTCTATGGCGATAGACCTCAAGAGAAGAGGGTTCGCCGAAAAGATATTGGGCGTAGAAAAGGAGCCGGTGAACGCATCAGCCGCGGCTTCCATCGGCCTTTGTGACGAAGTCGTTTCGTTCGAGGACTGTGTGGACAGGAGTGATATTGTCATTATAGCGGTACCCGTTGGTGCCGCCGTCAAAATGCTGCCTGCCGTTCTGGACCGTTTCCAGAAGAACGGGTCGACCGGCAAGATCGTGATCGACACATGCTCTACCAAGAGCCAGATGGTGCGCAGCGTCCATTATCATCCTTTCAGATCCTGTTATGTCGCCACCCATCCTATGGCCGGTACCGAGTACTCCGGTCCTTGGGCAGCGATGCCGAACCTCTTTGACGGAAGGGCGTGCATCTTCGCTAACGCGGAAGAGTCCGATCCGAAGGCGCTTGCAACAGTCGAGAAGCTCTATGACACCCTGAACATGAGGCCCACTTACATGAACGCTGAGAACCATGATGTCCATACCGCCTATGTTTCGCACATATCTCACGTGACATCTTTCGCTTTGGCCCTCACGGTCCTTGACAAGGAGAAGGATGAGAAGCATATCTTCGACCTTGCCTCCGGAGGTTTCTCATCCACAGTAAGACTGGCCAAGAGCAGCCCTGACATGTGGGTCCCTATACTTACCCAGAACAGGGAAAACGTCCTTAGGGTGATTGATACTTATCTTGAGAAAATGAAGTTGTTCAGGGACGCTATAGAAGACTTTGATGACAAGAAGATAGATTCCCTCATCTGTGAGGCCAACAGAATCAAGAAGATTATACGATAAACTGAATAAAACGGATTTACGATATGGCAAAGAAACTTGACTTGGTCCCCGCGACCGAATGGGGATTCTTCACACTGCCAAGGCCGATGGTCATTGCCGGCCCTTGCAGCGCAGAGACACCCGAGCAGGTGATGACTACGGCCAAAGGCCTCAATGACGTAGGAATACACGTATTCCGTGCAGGAATATGGAAACCGCGTACACACCCTGGAAGCTTCGAAGGAGTGGGGACGGTCGGTCTGAAATGGCTTCAGCAAGTGAAGCGTGAGCTTGGAATGTTCGTCTGTACTGAAGTCGCCAGCGAAAGACATGTGTACGAGTGCATCAAGTTCGGTATTGACATGGTATGGGTGGGCGCCAGGACATCCGCCAATCCTTTCCTCATGCAGGAAATCGCGGACGCATTGAGGGACACCGACATTCCCGTGCTGGTCAAAAACCCGGTGAACCCGGACCTTGACCTTTGGATCGGTGCTCTTGAAAGGCTCAATCAGGCCGGGATAAAGAAACTTGGCGTCATACACCGCGGTTTCTCTACTTCGGAAAAGATCCAATACCGTAATGATCCGGGATGGAGAATCGCTATAGAACTGAGGACCCGCTATCCCGATCTTCCTTTCTTTGCTGACCCGAGTCATATGGCCGGGGACAGGAAGTACCTGGCTGAACTCTCCCAAAGGGCAATGGACCTCGGTCTTGAAGGGCTGATGATCGAATCTCACTGTGATCCGTCATGCGCTCTGTCTGACGCCAAGCAGCAGATTACACCTCAGGAACTGATCCATATGCTCGAGAATGACATTGTGGTAAGGGACAACGACTCTGACAGTACCGCGTACAGGGAGGGAATCGACCAGCTCAGGGCCCAAATAGATGTCATTGACGAGAACATTCTCTTTGCGATGAAATCAAGGATGGCCGTAAGCTCCAAGATCGGACAATATAAGAAAGACCACAATATCGCGATACTTCAGACTGGAAGATGGGAAGCCCTTCTTGCCGACATGGTGAAAAAAGGCGGAGAATACGGATTGTCCGAAAAATTCCTGAGGCAATTGTTCAATGCCATACATGAGGAATCCGTGAGGGTACAGAATGATATCCTGAGTGAAGGCAGGTGATCCTCAACTCGGAACGGCAAGAGATCATGGTGCGAATATGGGAAGGCTGCCGGCCTTCCCATATTCGTATTGGTTTATTCTGATCGTATCTGGGGGAATCAGATTCTGAATGGGGAATCCTCCGGTATGGGGCGCTGTTCCTTATACCTTGCTTCCTCGTTTTCCATGACCCTTTTTCTCAATCTGCCCAGAAGAGTGGTTTCGAAAACCTCTTTCTCATGATCCGAAAGGAAGTACACTTGGATAGGAACATTGAACAGTCTCTCCTGCAGTGTCTCGGGAAGGTTTTTATAATCGAGTATCCTCTGGCTGTCCTTCTCGGTTGTCGCAACGACTGCTGTGGGGCAGCTTTTCACCGCTCCCATTATCCTTGAAATATCAAGAGAACTGTACTTGTGGTGGTCAGAGAAGGAGAAGTGTTTGACGATCTTGTATGAATCACTCAGGAAACGTCTCAGAGGAGTGTCCTTGGCTATTCCTGTGAAGAGGATCAGTTTCTGGGAGTAGATGTACCGGGTGTCTCCTTTTTCCGGGAAAACAGGTATCAGATCGCAATAATTGATGAAGGTGAACAGGACGGTTATCTTGTTTCCCTTGTTAGTTGTCCCCTGACAAGTCTCGGGGTCGAAATCTTTCAGTCCCAACGTCTTCGCCCAATTCGCTTTTTCGTAATTCTCCATATAAGCGGGGCACTTCGTGACAATGATGACATCGGCCTGCAGAAGTCTCTGCGGAAGATCGCGCAGCCTGCCGAATGGAAGGAGTTGGTCTTTGCTGACCGGGCGGTTGTAGTCGACCAGGACAATGTTGATATCAGCCTTCAGTTGCCTGTACTGGAAGGCGTCATCAAGGACTATGACGTCTGCCTTTGTCAGGTTCTTCTCCTTGCACTTCCTTCCTCTTTTAGTGGTCTCCAGTTTATCGGGATGGCAAAGGAAATCGCATCCTTCCACTCTTGGACGGTCTACCGCCACGGTCACCGTGGGGAACTTCTTCTTTATCTGGAGGGGTTCGTCTCCGTATAGGGAGCAGTTCCCGTCAAGCGTTACCTGCTGGAATCCTCTGCTAGAGCGCTTGTGTCCCCTGGAAAGGACGGCAATGTTGGACCCTCCCCACTCGTGGCTTTCGAGAAGAGTCCTTAGGATCATTTCCGTGTGAGGGGTCTTTCCGGTACCTCCGGCAGTGATGTTGCCCACGCAGATGGTGGGTACTTCGCTTGTGTGCGTTTTTATCACTCCGTGATCGAACAGAGCGTGCCTCGCGTGGAGAATGAGATAGTATGGTGCAAGAAGTATCTTGTCGAGCATAGCTTGCAAATATAGCAAGATTCTTGGATTCTTGTCCCTACAAGGGCAGTCCTTTCTTTATTATGGAGCTATTTTGCGGAATTACGCAGCTTTTACAGGCCATAAACGCCCACTGTCTGGATTGGAGGTACGTTTCCCCATCTCTCGGCCACTGTGTCAAGGATGGATAGGATTTCCTCCGGATCTGTGGAAGTGACCAGCTTCATTCTGGTTTCCTTGAACTCGGGAAGCCCCTTGAAGTAGCAGCTCAAATGCCGCCTCATTTCGTATATGCCTGTAATGGGGCCCTTGTACTCCAACGACAGCGCGAAATGCCTTTTGGCCAAGTCAACTCTGCTTCTGACATCTAGAGGAGGGAGAACCTCTCCTGTTTTCAGGCAGTGCTTGATCTCATTGAATATCCAGGGGTGTCCGAATGACGCCCTTCCAACCATTATCCCGTCGACCCCGTATCTTTCGAAGGCCTCTTTGGCTTTCATCGGCGAGGAAATGTCCCCGTTACCTATTATAGGTATATGCATCCTGGGGTTTTCTTTCACTTTACCGATCAGAGTCCAGTCGGCTTCCCCTCTGTACATCTGGCATCTGGTCCTCCCATGTATGGTTAGTGCCTTGATTCCGGTATCCTGAAGCCTTTCGGCAAGTTCAACGATGATTTTGGAGTTGTCGTCCCAGCCAAGACGGGTCTTGACAGTTACAGGCTTTTTGACGGCATCGACTATCATCCTCGTTATCATGACCATCTTGTCGGGCTCTCTCATCATTCCGGAGCCTGCTCCTCTGCCCGCTATCTTGCTCACCGGACAACCGAAGTTGATATCGATAAGGTCGCATCCGCGCCCGCCGGCAATCTCAGGGGCATTGTCAGCCATTACGGCGGCTTTGACCATTGCCTCAGGGTCATTGCCGTATATCTGGATTCCTATGGGGGCCTCTTCTTCAGAGGTCTTCATTTTTGCAATAGCTTTGGCCGCATCTCTTATGAGTCCGTCCGAAGGTACGAATTCAGTATATACCATATCTGCCCCACACTCCTTGCAGATGATTCTGAAAGAAGCGTCGGTCACGTCCTCCATCGGGGCGAGCAGTACCGGCTGGGGGCCCAAGTCTATGTCTGCTATCTTCATGGTGCTGCAAAGGTAGGAAGAAATGGTGACTTAGTGGAAAGGAATCATTTTTTAACGGACAGGTATCTCATGTGTTCAACCTGTAAAAAAGGATCAAAAGACTATCATCACAATGAAGAGCCGGATCTTTTTCCGTGTCGTATTCCTTCAGGATACTGTCAAGTAGGAAGATGATTGGCTTCAAGATGGCTTCCGGATGTTGAATAGCAGCTTCTGGAATTGATTGCCAGGTGAGATTGGGCATGTTTGGCGTAATGTCTGAATGTTTTTGTGTTGCCATGTGAATAGTGAAGTATCAGTTGTTGATGTTCAGACTTGTTGATCGGATGTGACAGAATAACGGATTAGTGAATGCTTTCAGGTCAATTATTCTAGTTTTATTAGGGCCTTGGGAGGTTTGGCCCAAGATAGTTGATAGTGTGGTTCTTCTCATATCGTCATCTTCTATTGACATGTCAGTATCTTGATTGCGTATGAGAATTGTTTGTTTTAGGACAAGGTTTGCCCGGCAGTGTTATGAATTGATTTTTTTCATTGTCAAGTAACGGCTTTTGATTAAATTTGTAGTGACGGGCATTTGTTCCGCCCTATCTTGTCAAGAAACAAAAAACCTACAGCATATGAGAGAAATCAAGAAAGTGGCTGTTCTCACTTCCGGAGGAGATGCCCCGGGCATGAACGCTTGTATAAGAGCCGTCACCAGAGCGGCAATATATTTTAAGATGAAGGTGGTAGGAGTCTATCGCGGATATGAGGGACTCATCAATGCGGACTTCAAAGAATTCACTTCCTCCAGTGTTAGCAACACCATCCAGAGGGGCGGTACTATTCTCAAGACTGCACGAAGCAAAGAATTCATGACCCCTGAGGGCAGGAAGAAAGCCTATGACAATATGGTCGCCAACGGAATTGATGCTCTTGTGGTAATCGGTGGGAACGGATCCCTCACGGGAGCACAACTTTTCGCCCGCGAATACGACATTCCGGTTATTGGGATACCGGGGACCATCGACAATGATCTCTACGGCACAGACCATACTATCGGTTATGACACGGCCCTTAACACGATTGTGGAGTGCGTCGACAAAATCCGCGACACCGCCAATTCTCATGACCGCATATTCTTTATAGAGGTAATGGGGCGTGATGCCGGTTTCCTGGCGCAGAACAGTGCCATCGCATCTGGTGCGGAAGCTGCCATCATTCCTGAAGACCAGACCAATGTGGACCAATTGGCCGAGTTCATCAACAGGGGAATGCGTAAAAGCAAGAACAGCTCAATAGTCCTTGTCTCGGAGGCGCAGAAAGACGGACAGGGCGGAGCATTCTACTATGCAGAACGTGTACGTAACGAGTATCCCCAGTTCAACGTCAAGGTTACGATCCTTGGCCATCTTCAAAGAGGTGGTACTCCAAGCGCATACGACCGTATACTTGCCAGCCGTTTGGGCTATGCCAGCATCGAGGCCCTGACTGAAGGCCAGAGGAACATTATGGTGGGTATCTCCAATGATGAGATCGTTTATGTCCCTATCCAAAGGGCGATCAAGATGGACAAGCCTATAAAGAAAGAACTCATCAATGTCTTGGCGGTTCTTTCAATGTAGAGGAAAATCGCCGTTTCAGCCGCTAAGAAGCTGAAATTTTGCAAATCGGGAAATAATTGTTACCTTTGCGGTCCCTATAAAGTGTAGGGATCGCAATTTTTAAGTTATAAACCATTAAAGATCAAGACAGTGGACACACAAAGCTACAAAACAGTATCCTTGAACAAGGCAACTGTAAAGAAGGAGTGGGTCGTCATTGATGCAACAGATCTTGCACTTGGTCGTCTGGCCTCACGTGTTGCTCTTGTCCTCCGTGGCAAGACCAAACCTGGCTTCACCCCTCATGTTGACTGCGGTGACAACGTCATCATCGTCAATGCTGAGAAGGTCGCCCTCAAGGGAAACAAGATGACCAACCGCGTGTATACACGCTACACCGGATATCCCGGTGGACAGCGTTTCACTACACCCGCTGAGATCCTCGCAAAGAGGCCTACTGAACTGGTCAGGAGAGCAGTTAAGGGTATGCTCCCTAAGACCCGTCTTGGTGACAAGCTCATCGGCAACCTGTTCATCTATGCAGGCCCCGAGCATCCTCATCAGGCACAGAACCCCAAAACAATCAAGTTGAACGAAATTTAAACAGAGCAAATGGAAAAAACAGTCAACGCCCTTGGAAGACGTAAATCAGCTGTGGCTCGTGTTTATCTTGCTCCTGGCAAAGGCAACATCACAATCAATGGCCGTGAGCTCAGCAACTATTTCGCTGACGACTCCCTCATTTACATTGCGAACCAGCCCTTTGAAGTAACAGGTACAGCAGGACAGTTTGACGTAAAGGCTAACCTCGACGGAGGTGGAGTCAAAGGTCAGGCAGAAGCTTTGAGGCTCGGAATCGCCCGCGCACTTTGCGAGGTCGACAAAGAGGCTTATCGCTCAGCTCTCAAGGCCGCCGGATTCCTCACCCGTGACGCCCGTGAGGTCGAGAGGAAGAAGCCCGGTCAGCCTGGTGCACGTCGCCGCTTCCAGTTCAGCAAGCGTTAATACGGTTCTGAATCTGATTTACTTGCACAGTGTGGTCATAAATCTGCCGGACCTTATCCCGGGTGTGAATTCCGGAAAGCTACCGAAGATTGCCACGACTGCGGAAAATCTCTGAGACTGTCTGTGAAGACGCTACTCAGGATTGATGAAAAGAGCCCGAAAGGCAGGTTGTTCAAGCCTTTAGGGATAGTTTAGAACAAAACAAACAACGAAACAAAAAATGCCAAGAACAAATTTCCAGGAATTACTCGATGCAGGTGTGCACTTCGGACATCTCGCAAGGAAGTGGAATCCTAAAATGGCTCCTTATATTTTCATTGAGCGCAACGGAATCCACATCATCGACCTGCATAAGAGTGTTGTAAAGATTGACGAGGCTGCTGAGGTTATGAAGGAACTCGCCCGTTCAGGACGCAAGATCCTCTTCGTCGCCACCAAGAAGCAGGCCAAGGAGATTGTAGCCGAGAAGGCCGAATCCGTCAATATGCCTTTCGTTACTGAAAGGTGGCCCGGTGGAATGCTTACCAACTTCCCCACCATCCGCAAGGCTGTCAAGAAGATGAATACCATCGACAAGATGAAAGAAGATGGTACCTTCGAAAAACTCGCAAAGCGTGAGCGTCTCCAGGTTGACCGTCAGAGGTCTAAACTTGAGAAGAACCTCGGCTCTATCAAGGACATGAGCCGTCTCCCTTCAGCTATCTTCGTAGTAGACGTACAGAAGGAGGCAAATGCCGTCAAAGAGGCTAACCGTCTCAACATCCCGGTAATCGCTATGGTTGATACATGTTGCGATCCTACCCCGATTGATTATGTGATTCCGGCTAACGACGACGCAGCTAAGAGCATCGATTACATCATGACCGCTCTTTGCAACGCCATCCAGGAGGGATTGAGTGAGAGGAAGCTCGAGAAGGAGAAAGAGGTTGAGGCTGCACCCGCAGAGGAGAAGCCCACTACCACCAGGAAGATGCGCCCTCGCAAGAATGCGAAACCCGTTGACGTAGAGGCTGAGGCTCCCGCACAGGAGGAAGTCGCTGAATAACGGATATTCCACTCTGTTTAACGATTATACATTTACAGCTATGCAAATTACCGCTAAGGACGTAATGAAACTGCGTCAGATGACTTCCGCTGGTATGATGGATTGCAAGAAGGCTCTTATCGAGGCTGACGGCGACTTCCAGAAAGCAGTTGATATCATCCGTGAGAAAGGTAAGCTCGTTGCAGCCAAGAGGGCTGACCGTGAGACTTCAGAGGGTGCTGTACTCGTACGTACCGCTGAGGGCAAAGCTATCATGGTTTGCCTTGGTTGCGAGACTGACTTCGTTTCCGCTACACCTGACTTCAAGGCTCTTGCAGCAGAAATCGCAGACGCTGCTATCGCCAACTTCCCCGCTGATGCAGAGGCTCTCAAATCAACTGTTTGCTCAAACGGCCATACTGTTGAAGAAGAGATTTCCGCTCAGACCGGAAAGACCGGTGAGAAGCACCTTCTCGCTTACTATGCTACCCTCGAGGCTCCCTATATTTCCCAGTACATCCACTTCAACGGCAAGCTCGGTGCTATCGTAGCTTTCAACAAGCCCGTTGATGAGGCTCTTGGAAAGGGAATCGCTATGCAGGTCACTTCTATGAACCCTGTCTCCATCAGCAAGGAAGACTGCCCCAAGGAGGTTATCGACAACGAAATGGCTGTCGCTATCCAGAAGACCAAGGACGAGCAGGTTCAGAAGGCTGTTGAGGCCGCTCTCAAGAAGGTTGGAATCAACCCCGCACATGTTGACAGCGAGGATCACATCGAGTCCAATACCGCCAAGGGTTGGATCACTCCTGAGCAGGCTGCCCAGGCTCGTGAGATCATCAAGACTGTCGGTGAGCAGAAGGCTGCAAACCTTCCCGAGCAAATGGTCATGAACATCGCTAACGGTAGGGTCGCCAAGTTCCTTAAGGAGAACACTCTAATGGAGCAGGAGTATCAGCTCAGTGACAGCAAGGAGACCGTAAAGGCCGCTATGGCTGCTGCTGACAAAGAGGCTCAGGTTATCGCTTTCAAGCGTTTCTCACTCAGCGACTAAGAAGTACATTCTTCGCTATATGGAAATCCCGGTCGGAAGGCCGGGATTTTTTGTGGTGTAAAGTCTGTTTCTGAAGAAGATGAATCAAAAGACCCGGTATTTGAAATTCGGCATGAGTGCCAACTCATGTTGTCGAAAATCTTCATAAGACTCGCCCCAATAGTCAAATAACAAAATGCCACCGCCCGCATCCCTGCAGTCGGTGGCAGCAATTCTTTAACCTAAAACTTAACCTATGAAAAAACTATTCGGCAATAAATATAGTAACAATCTTTCTTATTGACGGTTTTATAGGCAGTTTTTTGGTTTATTTTTCAAAAATTTAGACCTTTTGGTCAGTTTTATTGACCTTTTGGCCTAGATGATTCGTCGAGAGTGATGGAAATGATTTTCACCGGATTGAGCGGAAGGTCCTTGTTGTTAGTCTGGACGGCAGCGATTTTGTCAATGACATCAAGGCCTTCGATGGTCTCTCCGAACACGGTGTAGTCTCCATCAAGGGAAGCGCAAGCCCTTTCGTCCTGAACGATGTAGAACTGTGATCCGGATGATTCTTTGTTAGGGTTGGCGGTTCCACCTCTTCTTGCTGCAGCGACCGCTCCTTTCTTATGCTTGTACTCGGGAACGAATTCTGCGGGAATCGTGTATCCGGGTCCGCCTTGTCCGTACTGGGATACTCTGGCGGTGTCTCTTGAATAAGGGTCTCCTCCCTGGATCATGAATCCGTTGATCACCCTATGGAAAAGGAGATCATCGTAGTATCCCGCGAGAGCGAGCTTCTCAAAATTGGCGCGATGCTTAGGTGTTTTTGAATAGAGCTTGATCTTCATCGTGCCGAGGTTCGTCTTGATGACGAATACAGGTTCCTCGGGAAGTTCTGAAATCTTTGTCTCGTTTTTGTTGGCTTCTTCAAGCCTTGCATTGTTGAGGGAGTCGAGCCTTGCCGTTTCTGCGGCCTGTGCTGCTGCGGCTTCAGCCGCTTCCCTTTCCGCTTTCTTGGATGCGGATTCTCCGCAACCGATCACGAGCGCTGCCATGGCGAGGCAGCATGCTGTTCTGAAAATACTTTTTTTCATATCCTTTTTTGATTGACTTCAGGTGTTTGAATGAGTACAGATGCGAAATTACTCATTTTTTCTGTACCTTCGTATATCGGACTGTCCATTTCAGCCCGGACTGCTTTTGACAAATCAATTAGTACAACTCTAAAATGTTCAGGAAGCTTATTCTTCTTTCGTCTGTCGCTTTGATTGCGGCAGCATGTTCCAAGCCTGCGGCTGAAATCAGTATCATCCCCGTTCCTCAGTCAGTTATTTTGAAGTCCGGTTCTTTCAAAGTCCCCGGATCCGTATTCAGTTATGACGCTACGACTATGGATGCAATGGGTAAGGGTCATATTTTGGATTTCGCATCAGCGGTGACTGCGGTAACGGGTAAGCCCAGCCCCGTAAAAGAGACTCTGTCCAACAAGGGCTTTTCATTCGCAGTGGATCCGACGCTGGATCCCGAGGAATATGCGATCAGCATCTCTTCGAAGTCTGTCAAAGTAAGGGCTTCCCAAGGGGTCGGGTTCCTGTATGCCATACAGACCCTTAAACAGATGCTCCCCACAGCTTTCTTCGAAGGGAAGACCGCCAATTCAGAGAAATGGGTGCTTCCTGCTGTAGAGATTCAGGACAAGCCTCGTTTCGCATACAGGGGAATGCATCTGGATCCTTGTCGCCATTTCTTCGATGTCGATGAAGTCAAGAAGTATCTTGACGTAATGGCCCTTCACAAACTTAACCGTTTACACTGGCATCTTACTGAGGACCAGGGATGGAGAATCGAGATCAAGAAGTATCCCAGGTTGACTGAAGTGGGAGCCTATCGTGACCAGACGGTGGTCGGTAAGAACTTCAATCCTTTCGTTGGCGACGGCGTACGATACGGTGGATATTATACCCAGGAGCAGATAAAAGAGATTGTCGCCTATGCTGCCAATCTCGGAATAACCGCCATCCCTGAAGTTGACCTTCCTGGTCATATGATTGCAGCGGTTGCTTCTTATCCTTATCTGGGATGTACCGGAAAGCAGTTCAAGGTTTGGGAAAGGTGGGGAGTGGCCGATGAGGTCCTCTGTCCCGGCAAGGAGACTACTTTCGAGTTCTTGGAGGGAGTGCTCGAAGAAGTTATGGAGCTCTTCCCCTCGGAATACATCCATATCGGCGGTGACGAGTGTCCGAAGACTTACTGGAAGACTTGTCCTCATTGCCAGAAGAAGATAAAAGAGCTCGGTCTCAAGTCGGATGACAAGCACTCCGCCGAGGACTATCTGCAGAATTATGTCACGGAGAGGGTACAGTCTTTCCTCAATGCCCACGGGCGTAAGATTATCGGTTGGGACGAGATCCTGGAAGGGAATCTTGCCAAGGGCGCTACAGTCATGTCCTGGAGGGGCGTAGCCGGAGGAATCGAAGCCGCCAAGAACGGATTTGATGCCATAATGACCCCTAACTCATACATGTATTTTGACTACTTCCAGTCAAACGAACTGGATAAGGAGCCTCTCGGTATCGGCGGTTATCTTCCGATTGATACCGTATATTCTTATGAGCCCTACAAGGGCATTCCTGAAGAAGCTCGCCACCATATACTCGGAGTACAGGCCAACCTTTGGACTGAATACATCGCCAGCAATGAACACCTTGAGTACAATCTCCTTCCCAGGCTTGACGCCTTGAGTGAAGTCCAGTGGTGTGACCCCGAAAAGAAGGATTTTGAGCGCTTCAAGAAGTCTTTGGAGCACATGTGCAAGATCTATGATATCCTTGGATATACCTACAGTAAGCAGGTGTTCGGTGAAGCCGGATTCCCCGGGCATGAAGGAAGGCCCGATTAAGACTCTCTTCCATTAAAGAGGATACTTTGTAAAAACAGGAGAGGAACGGCATACTCGTCGCTCCTCTCTTGATTTCAGTATCGTGTTCCCGAAGACTGGAGATTATTCTCCTTCGCGTCCCCGGACCCATACGTGCTCTATTTCCCCTACGTATACCGAATGAACTCCCATCCGACCTGATGCGTAGAGTTGTGAGGGAACATCCCCGAAGCCTTCCTCAGAGAAGGGAGCCCCGTATATCTTCCTTGCTTCAATCACCATATCTGCTTCCTTGAATGAGGGGAGTCCGCTTTCAAGCCATTCAAGAGAGAGCCCGGATTCAGCGATCTTGTCTCCGTCACGTCCGGAATGGCTTCCGAGATACTGAAGAGCCTGGCGGCATTCCTCAGGGAAGAACGTCACGGTAAATTTCCCGTTCTTCTCCATGAATTCATGGGTGTATCTGCTGTTGGAGACATACACGGTAACGACGGGCTTTCCCCAGAGTTCTCCCAAAGAGCCCCATGATATTGTCATAGTATTGACATCACCTGGTGTACCGACGGTGACAAGGGCCCACTTCTGGTCGAAAAGTTCAATGGGGTTTTCCTTGATTTCTGTGGGAAGGATTTCCCTGGTCTGGGTATTATCATTCATTGTCTTGTCGGGGCTTTGTCCGCAGGAAACCATTGCTGCGAGAATAAAGATTGCAATAGCTGATCGTTTCATTTCAGTACATATCTTGTAATACAAACGCATCAATACAAAAGTAGTCCTGCGACACCTCCTGCAATGATGATTATTATCGGATTGACTTTGAAACCGAGTGAAGCGATTACGGCTGCTCCGAAGAGAACCCAGCTTTTCCAGTCAATGAAGTTGTCCTTGATGAGCTCGAACTGCGGAAAAGAAAGAAGGGGAGTCCCGCTCCATGAGGTGTCGACCATCAGGATGACAGCGGCGGCTCCTATAAGTCCGACCACGGCGGGTCTGAGCCAGCTCATTACTCCTTCAAACACCGCATTGCCCATGAACTTCTGATAGAACTTCACCATTGTGAGGACAATAAGGAAAGAAGGCAGTATGAGGGCGAAAGACGCGACTGCAGACCCGAGTATCGCAACCAAGTGGCTCGCTCCTGCGTTCTTCAGTACCTCGTAGCCAACATAAGTCGCACAGTTGATACCGATAGGGCCAGGGGTCATCTGGGAGATCGCTATTATGTTGGTGAACGTCGCCTCACTGATCCAATGATGTGCGACGACGACCTGGGTCTGGATAAGCGACAGCATTGCGTACCCACCGCCGAACGTGAATGTCCCGATAAGGATGAATGTGATGAAGATCTGCCCGAAAAGAAGGAGTGTATCCATCATGATTCACGTCCCTCCTTCGGACCTTTTCCTTTGTTCTCCCTATAATAATACAGGGTGAAAGCGATAACAATGATCACCAATAATATATATATGGGTGATACTTTCAGGAATGCGACAAGGATCAGGGAAACAGCCGAAATCACCCATGCCCACCAGGTCTTGTTGTTTTTCCTCGCCATGTTGATCATAGGTACGGCGATAAGTGAAACGACAACCGGCCTTATTCCGTTGAATATCCTTACCACTATAGGATTGTCCTGATAATTGGTGAGGAACATCGCAATGATCAGGATGGCGAAGAATGACGGCATTATCGTTCCGACAGTAGCCGCTATGCTTCCCTTCAACCCTCTAAGTTTGTATCCTGCGAATATCGAAACATTCACTGCCAGCACTCCAGGAGCGGATTGCGCCAAAGCTATGATGTTGGGCAGTTCTTCATCGCTGATCCACCCTCTCTTGCCCATTTCGTCTTGGATGAGGGGAATCATCGCATAACCTCCACCGATGGTGAAGGCTCCGATTTTTGAAAAAACAGAGAATATCTTGAATAGGGAAACCATTTCGTTTGAGGACACGGGCAAATTCCGAATCCGGTGCAAATGTACTACAATTCCGCATCAAAACGACTAAAATGGGCGTGTCCGGTGGCTCTATTTGTCTTTAAAACACGATTTTTGGAAAAAAATCCCCAAAAAAGTTTGGTAGCAAAGAAAAAGTGGTTATCTTTGCAGCCCGTTTGAGAAATAACGGACCAAACATAGTTCATTGACAATACTGAAAGACAAAGTACAAGTAGCAAGTACCGAAATTCAAATAGATCGAGAGCGTCAATTTCTGCGGCCCCGTGACGGGGTGCGCGAACATGCCGGGGGACTCAAGCTAGCAGAATAGAAATATAGCAAGAAGAGTTTGATCCTGGCTCAGGATGAACGCTAGCGGCAGGCTTAACACATGCAAGTCGAGGGGCAGCGCGGAGTAGCAATACTCTGGCGGCGACCGGCGGAAGGGTGCGTAACACGTGAGCAACTTGCCCGTGACAGGGGGATAAGCGATGGAAACGTCGTCTAACATCCCGTAACACGAGGGGAGGCATCTCCCTTCGTTGAAAACTCCGGTGGTCACGGATGGGCTCGCGGGACATTAGCTAGTTGGCGGGGCAACGGCCCACCAAGGCGACGATGTCTAGGGGTTCTGAGAGGAAGATCCCCCACACTGGAACTGAGACACGGTCCAGACTCCTACGGGAGGCAGCAGTGAGGAATATTGGTCAATGGGCGGAAGCCTGAACCAGCCATGCCGCGTGAAGGAAGACGGCCCTACGGGTTGTAAACTTCTTTTGACGC